>Ga0208434_1001146_pt1 | contig 11137 bp, 9 predicted proteins | sample 13_taG_FD_184086 | JGI IMG/M metagenome (GOLD analysis project Ga0208434, IMG submission 184086) | Marine viral communities from the Subarctic Pacific Ocean - 13_ETSP_OMZ_AT15268 metaG (SPAdes) (version 2) | ecosystem: Environmental > Aquatic > Marine > Oceanic | place: Pacific Ocean | collected... | reverse complement strand
AAAATTAACAAAAAGAACTACAATTGATTGTATAATATTTTATACAGGTGGACTATTATAGATCTACTGCATAAATATATGTATCATGCGATTAATTTCGTCAGTAAAAGGATTTCTTAATTCAGCAAATGCTCGGGCAGATCAATTGACAGCCATAGCTAAAGGTGCATTATGTTTACCGTCTATTTTATCTAATTTACCAGATTTAGGTAAATCGGTAATGGGTAATATTTTAGCATCAGCCAATAGTATTCTTTCAGATGCAACAGCTGCTATTAGTGGTATTGTTACTGATACAATAGATAATGCAATAGCTAAGATTACAGGCTCGATTGCTGGTGTGCTTAATACTATTACTGGCTTAGTAGCAGAAGTTGCAGGAGCTATCGAGAGCATAAAAAGTTTTGCAGAAGGGCTTAGTAGTAAAGTAAGCGATATTAAAGATTTTACAGCTAGTAAAGAAAACTGCAATTTTGCTGCAGCGAGTTTATTAAATTGTATTGCTAGTCAAGCTCTGGCTAATGTATCTGCTAAAGCTGCAGTTGATGTGAGTAAAGGTCTTGTACCTATAGATGAGTTTGCAAATAGTATATCGGAAAGTATTTTATCACCAGCTGGTGCTATTAACAATACTATTAATAAAACAGCCAACGAGATTGATAGAGCAACTCGCATGGTATCAAAAGCAGATTTATTTTAAAATGTTTGATAGCTTATACATCGGTAAAGTAATTCACGATAGTGATCTTCTATGTAAAGACGACACTGTTCCACAGAATCGTGTAAAGGTTTTTATTCATGGATTAACTCCTTCTATTGAAGAAGATTTCGACCAGCCTCGTGGTAAAACTAATGAAAATACTATGTCTACCCAAGCATTAAATGCTACAGGCCGGGAGTTTTATGCTCATGTGATGATGCCTATTATGGGTAGCGGTACTGGTGCAAAATATAATGCTAATACTGATATTCTAAGTGTAAGTGATACTGGTAACATTACTGATTTAAATGCATGCCCACCTGCTGACGCCTACTCTCATACCCATGATGGTTACTTAGGTGGTAATTCTATAGGTACAGCGGGAGTAAATGTAACAGCTAACGCTTATAGCCCAGATAATAGATCAAACGCATATAAGGGTATGATGGCACTACCAAGTGTAGGTGCTACCGTTGTTGTTTCATTTATTAATAACGAGAGAAGTATGCCAATTATTTTAGGTGTATTGCCAAGTGTAGCTGATGTTGAATCAGTACATGGAGTAGGATTTAACGAAGAAGTCTATCCTAACTATTCAATGGCTTATAGTAATTTAAATAGTGAGTCAATGAATACTGATCCGACGACTCCTGGTAATGGGTCCGATCCTACAGCACCAGGTGGTGGATCAACAATTAAGGAGTCAGCATCTGCAGAGGATACACGACCATATCTTCAACCAGGTGGTGCACCACCACTTGATACGTCTGAAGCTATAGGAACTACTACTACAGCACCTGATGGTACAGTAACTACTACCAATCCTGATGGTACGATAACTATTACTAAACCTGATAAAACAGTAACTACTACTACAAATGATGGTACGGTAACTACACGTAAAACTCTACCCGATGGTACGGTAACAACATCGAAAACAACCGGATCAACAACAAGAACAACAACATTTACAGGTGGTGAGGAAATTATAACCAAGCCACATGAACCACCACCACCTCAATATGTAAAGCGTGGTAATGCGACTGTACGCGTATCAGGAGATTTATCGCGAGCAGAAGCTGAGGCTGCAGCAGATAAAAAATTACGTGAATCAGCAGCAAACGCAAAACGTGCTGAAAAAGCGTGGAGCAAAAACAATAGAATCTCCGATGAGAAAAAGAAAAGCAATATTATTAGGTCTAGGGAACGATATAATAAAATGAGAGGTATAACATATAACGAATAACTAAGATGTTAGATAAAGAAATAAAAAGCCCTACAGAGTTTATTAATGAGCGGGGCCAGACTGTCCTTAACAACAAATCTGGTAGTATTGTGTTTGATGAGAATACTACTCAAGAAAGATTGCAACTTACTCACGCTTCCGGAGCTAACTTAAATTTTAATAATAAGACGGTTAGTACATTTGCTCCTAACAACATGCAAGATTTGACTAAAGGTAATAAGTTTAGCACTACAATCGGTGATAGCTTCAGTCAAACGCAAAGCAATAAAGAAGAGCGTACATACGGAGATCATACTATCATAGCAGGCTCTCCTAAATTTTTTACAGAAGGGTTAAGTGATTCGTGGTTGACTGAAGCACGAGACATAGCTGCAGCTAAAGCAGGACCAGAAAAATTATATGGTGGTGTTGGTAACAATACTGATACAGAGTATCCTATAGATGGTAAAACAGATGCTAATAGTGGCGCTGTAGAAGGAGGTACTTTTGCAACAAATAAAGCTCAAGATAACGTACAGCAGTTAATGGAAGAAAAAGCTGCACCTCTATCAAATATTGAGAAAGAGATGGGTGTAGGTGGTAATATTAAAATGCTCTCTACTAAGCATTTAGTTCTTCAAGCTGGTTCAAAACCTACATCATTCGATTCTGGACTTATTATTAAGAATGGTAGATCTGTTACACAAAAGTATGAATATAAAAATGGTGAGTTGGTAGAGTGTAAAACTAGTGTATCGGTATATGAAAGTAAAGATACGTCAAGTGCAGTACCGTTTGGAGATGTTCAAATTGCAGCTGGTACAAAATTAAGAGCATCAGTTGGATCAGGTGGAATAGGTTTTACATCTAGTGGAGATAATAGTTTCACTGGTACTGGTAGAACTACTATTGGTGGAGCTGAAGTTGCTATTACTGGATCAACAATTGGGGATGCTGGTCGAGTTACTATAGTTAGCGATACAGATATCTATATGGAAGCAGGAGTTATAACAGCTCGTAATGCTCCTAACATTAATGATATAGCTGACAATACCCATACCTTTATAACACCACAAGCAGTCTTTACAGGTAACTTACACGTAGCTGGTGACCTTATAGTTCAAGGTGAGATTATAGCCAATGGTGATATTACAGCTGGAGGCCCTGGTGGAGTATCTCTACTCAAGCATACTCATACTACGATAAAAGAGGGTAAGAAAACCACCCGGCCAAATTAACAAAAAAAAGAGGAGGTCTTTCGACCCCCTCTTAAAGTTATTTGAAGTATTATTAACTTCCAATAAGCTCTTCGAAGCTTGCGTCTGTACGAGTAGCGTAGAAGTTAACTAAGATAAACTCTGCAGTACGTACTGGCTTGAGATAAATGTCAACAATAAGCTCATTCTGATCAATTACTTCTGCTGTATTGTTACGATCATCGCAAACAATCATAAAGTCGTAAAGACCATCAGCAGCTTTAACTCGCTCAAAGAACGGTGTCAATGTATTAACAACTCGTGTCCTCGTAAACAATGTATTGTTCTCAAAGAGGAAGAACTGCATCGTCTTCTTAGTAATCTTCTCAAGATATAAGAATGTACGGCGAACGTTAATACGATCAAATGCACTTGGCTTCCTCAGCAATGTCTTCTGTCCAAAGAATACATTACCTTGATCAGCGAAGTTAGCAATTGGGTTGAGGTTAGCTGTGTAAAGGTCATCACGTTGACGTTGGTTAGGTGTAACAGCGATGTCAGAAGCATCAGTAATAACACCTCTGTTGAATCCAGCAGGTGCACCCCATGGTCCAACAGCAGCATCAGTAGAAGCCATCTTAGCAGCGGCAAATCCAGATGATGGAACCCAAGCATTTAATCCTGTGTAGTTATCAGGAACACTCATCCAGTTAGCATATACAGTAGCATAAGACGTATTGGCTAATTCAAACTGATGTCTAATTGCCCAGTAGATGTCTGTATAGAAGTTCTTAGTAGGATCCTTCTGAACTTTGCTATTTGTACCTGTTACAACTAACTGACGAATTGGATCAGCAATAAATAAGATATCACCACGTCCACCATCTTTGGCAGGTCCTGCAAATGTAGCAAACTTATTGAAGACATTCATATAAGCAGTACGAGCTTGACCACCACTAGAATCAAGATCAGCCGAAGTTCTCAAAGCCTCAATTTGAGTTGTTGTTTTCGTATCGTCGAACCCGGTTGTGGCTGATGAGCTATCCATATACGTATTAATAGTACCGAGACCAGCTTCAGCAATCATACTAATATCAAACTTACGATCGTTACGAATACGATCAAGAGCACGATCAAGTTTACCTGGAATATTACCGATTACTTTCGTTGTAAGATCAACATCACCATAAGAACCTAATGGAACGAGACTGTCTGCTTTGTTAAACCCAAGGGGGAGAGAAGACGTCGCTAAGGAAAGTGTACTCAATCCAGATGCACTTGCTGGGATCGATGATGAATCTACAGCAGCTTTAAGTGCGGTTGTAAACATACGAACCTTAAACTTAGGTGTACCATCATCTTTAAGCTGTACTCCAGTTGTAGCATCTGATACGAACGGATTAACGATAACATCAATGTTACGTGATTTTTCTTCAACAGAATCTAAACTAAAGTTAACCGGTGCACCACCATTGTCTGAATTACGCTGACGGTATTTACCAATAGAGGCATTATAACCTTCCTCAAGAAGGTAATCGAGTTTATTTGATTCTTTCGAAAAAACTGACTGGCGTAATTTAAATACACCTACATTTAATGCATCGTCAAATTCACGTCCACCGATATCATAACCTTCAATACGATCTTCCATTACCTGTGAAACCGATCCGTTAGCAGGATTATTACCAAATTCTGGCGTAGCAGTAAGAGAGAACTCAAACCGTGATGCTGGTACTTCTGTAAAAGATGATGTACCAGTGGCGGGCGCGCCAGTAGTAACTGAAAATACACTCTGTATAGCCTCAAAATTCGTCGCTGGGTTTAAAAGAGTATTGTCAGTTAAACCAACATAATATCCATTAAATTGATTATCAACAACTGATTGAGCTTTATTAACAACAATTACTGCCGCACCACTTAAAGCACCGACAGAATCTAGTGCGAGGCTACTAACAGTTCGACTACCAAAATCAAACAATTGACCATTCTTGAGCTGTAAGTATTGCTCATTAGTAATATCAAACTGAGTTGGCCGGCCTAAGAGATAAGTTCCTGCACCGGAAAGTTCATATGAAGTTTGAGTGAAGCTGCCCCCTTCATCATAAACCGCAGCTGGGTAAGCAAGAACACTTACTTTTGAACCAAACCCTTGACCGCTTGCCGCACCATATGGTAAGCGGTTAACTAGCAAAGAGCCGGTAGAGTTTAAAGCAGCGCGTGCAGAGTGATAAAAATATCTTTCTGCCGGAGTCTTTGGAGTACCGTAGATTTGTTCGAACTCGGAGATATTTCCAAGTCCAATAACTTCATCAGTAGGTCCTTCGGAAGCGAATCCAGCAATATACGTAGTAGTGCCTGTTTGAGCTGTGCGGAGTGATAAATCACTCTCACGAATCTCGACACCTGGAGATTGAATTGTCCTATTAGCCATAACATTATTTATGCTTTTTTGGACAAAAATCTGTAAATTTTTTACCTTAGTGGTTAATAAGTTTTGTATGTATTTGAGAGTAGACAAACGTCATAGAAGATGTAATTTCCTCTGCTGTTCTATAACTATAATTAATACTACCTATTGTAACGGGAAAAGCTTTTGTATATGTAAATTGAATACGTTCGTTATTAAACTCATCAAGACCATACAAAGTCATATCTGTTTGATAATTCTTAAAGTCCTCATCTGAAACTAAATCAGATGCATCATATAAGCCTTCTTTCTCATCATGCATTAAGTCAAGCCACTTATATAATACCCAATAATTGTTAAATCCATTATCAATCGTAAAGTCAACCGTTACTGGTGGGTATGGCTCCCTAGCGTGTGTTGAGTTATATAGATTAGATCCACCATATCTAATTTGTAATGCAGGTACATCTAGTTCTGGTACAACAGCACCATAGACAGAAAACTGAAATGCATCTTCATTAACGTTGTAGGTCTGCCTATCAGTTTTTGAATCTATTTTACGTAAAGCTGGGGGTAATGAAAAGACAAGCTTAAACTTATCTGTTCTGCTTTTATTAAGAAAGGATTGGTCGTTTTGATTTACAGCCATACTGTTATTTAATCTATAGTTGTGTGAACCCTTGATCTATTAGATCATAATAATCATCACCCATATCGTTATCATCACTATTTGCCATGCCCCAATAAACAGGATTAAGATCTGGACTACCACCAGTTACTTCATTATCTGTATATATTGATGTTGGATCCTCAAATAACGATATACCAAAGTCTAAAGGCTCAATAGTCTTTGGGCGACCAGTATCATCTTTCTCTATAATCTCAAAATATTGCTCACATATTTCGTTATCTAGAACATAATAACCATACATCAAAGCCATTACTAAATCATCATGACAACCATGTCTAGCCTTCCAAGTGCCATTAGGATACCGAACAAAGTTGCGGAGCTCTTCTAATGTCTCAGCATCTCGCATCACTATTGATTTAAGATCATTCATCCAATAGCGCATATTAATAATACCTCTATGCTTTGTATTAGTATGAGCAATCATACCTTGCATGCGCTTTTTCCTGTGAGCAGCTCTATTACCATATGATACTAATTTAGGGTAACCCATATCATGCGCCAAGCGATCAACAACTTGAGCACCACAATTGTTACGTTCTACTAACGCAAGTGGGGATCCGTAGTTGCGTAGTATCTTAAAGACTTTGTTACTAAACTCCATTGGAGATATTTTATTGTTACGATAGACTGCTACTTGCCTTACTTCAGCTGGATCAGTAACGTCAAGCATTTGAATAATAGAACTATCCTTTCCTACACCCTCTGCTGTATCAACACCAGCAGCATATATTCTACCCTCTTGAGCTTCCTCCCATACTTTATAGCATCCATCATCTAATGTAACTGCTGGGTCACATATTTGACGCTCCATCATTTCGTATAAAGCGTCATCGATTGAAGCTTCACCAGAGTTAATCCATTCGCAACAGAACTCTTGACGCCACGCTTCGGCTGAACCAATCGTTAACTTTGTACTGTCAGCCCATTTCTCATCACGACCTGGCACTTCATTCCACAATATTTTTCCATATGCCCACCCATTCTCTCCTGTCTCAGCACCATTATATAATCTATAGAAAAGATTCTGAGTACCATTAGCAGTTGAACATACAAATGCTTTAGATTTCTTAGATGAAGAGATAATTGGAAAGACAGATTTCCAAAACTCATCAACCAGATGAGGTTCAATGAAGGCCATCTCATCAATTACTAAACAATTTACAGACTGACCTCGAGCAGCTGTACCTGTAGTAGTCGTAATACCAATACGAGAACCATTTTCTAGAGTCATAGACGTCTTCGCATATTCTTTAACTGGTGACTTAAGCCAATTGGGCAGCTCTTCATAGGCCATTCTAACTCGTGAAAAGATTTCAATAGCAGTGGCTTCTTTGTTCGCGACGAGCAGAATGCGCTGATCTTTTAGGAAGATAGCTTGCCATAAAAGATAAATTGTCATCAAAGTAGACTTACCAATCTGACGTGATGCTAATAAAATATAGAAGCGATTATCTCTCATCGCCCTTAGAGCCTTCTTTTGAGCCGGATATAGTTTAATTTTTTCTTTACCTGAATCCAAATTAACAATATGGAAAAAATTCTCAGCAAAATATAAGATATTGTTTTGAGCTTTCTTAAGAGCTTTAACTTTATCTGGTGTATATTCTCCTTGCCAATTCCTATTAGGTAAATTATCATTACCCATATAGTACATACCTGTATCTTTTTTAGCCATAGACTAGACATATTTAATCTCAAACTTTTATTTTACAACTATTACTTGTTTTAAGTAACGTTTGACATAAATATTAGCATGGCTAAAAAGAACGACCTTACGGATCTCGGCGAGGTTTATGGTAACCTTGGTAATGAGGCTGCTGTTGTTGCTGAGAATTTAGAAGCGCAAACAGTTGGCGATACAAACGCCAATACAGGTAATGCAGATATTCAACCAGGAGGCCCAACGAAAGAAGGTGGGTTTGAAGAATCAGAAGTTGATATTAAAAAGGTAGGAGACAAAAATCCATACAATGTAAAAGGACTTTCTTATGGAGATGATAACTGTCCCACTCTTGAGACGGAGCAACCGAAAGAGCAAGAGGCTGGAGAAAAGAAAGATGATCCAGAGAGTTCAACAGAAGAAGATGAAGAAGAAAGTTCAGCAGAAGTACTTGAAATTGCGCGGGAGGGACTAAATAAATATATGGCCAATAAATCTATTTTTGATGAACTCTATGCCAAAGTCATTAACGAAGACTTCGGAATGGAAGAAGTTGACGACCTTGATGCTCTCGGTATTGAAGATGCAACTCCTGATGAGGATCTTGCTGACGAAGGTGACGATGCAGAAGAGGAAGTAACAATTACACTTGATAAAGAACTTGCACAACACCTTTGTGATATTCTTAAAGCTGCATGCGGAGAAGAAGTTGACGACGATGCTGATGAAGCTGCTGATGATACGGAAGCTGATGATGCAGAGCCTGAAGACTATGAGATGGGTATGGAAGCGGAAGAAGATAACGAAGGTGAGCCTACTGCTTTCAATACTCATTACAATGATGGAAAGAGTAATAAAGTCGGTAACACTGGAGAAGGCTTCGGACAACCTAAAGTTCAGCCAATGAACAAAGTACATCACAAGCCAGCTGCTGGACCTTCTGACAAGGGAGGCGAGCCTAAGTCTCATTCCGGAAGTTATAATGATGGAAAAAATAACAAAGTTGGTAATCAGGGCGATGGTTTCGGCCAGCCTAAGGTAGAGCCAATGAACAAAGCTGTTAAGGCATAATTAACTCTAGCATATAATTTAAGAGACTCGTGCTTAAGCACGAGTCTTTTTTTGTATATTGATACAACTAGCATAAATATATACATGCAGACATTCAAGGAGTACTATCAGGGTAATCAAATGATGAATGCTAATGCTACATCTGCACGTAAGGGTGGTAAAAGTATTATGCGCTCTGGTCGTAAACATGAGAATCTAACAAGAAAAGAATATGGTCATAAATGTCCTCATGTTAGAAACCTTATAAACGGTGGTGCTGGTTCAATCAATCTATTAGGACAACCTCTTACGAATTCTTTACAGATGTATGGTATGGAGTTTGAGCCAGGTACAGTAAAGGGTATCGGTAACTCTGGTGTAGAGATCGAAATGTTTGAGAATGAAGAAGGTCACCCACAAGCTATTCTTCGCAAAAAAAATAAAATAAATGGCTTGTAATACTAACAGATTAAACTGCTCACCAGAAGAGGTGATGATGGCCGCTAGCTTACCTTGCGGTGAGTTAGTGAATGCAGATAATTTACAGGCCGAACAACTAGTATATGATTTAGCCTATCGTGATTTGATTAACAATCATGGTATTAATATTAACTATTATATTAAACCGTTTAGTTTATCTGCTGCTAATATGCTATATGGTGAGGAGCCCACAGCAGTATTCGAAGCTGCATCTGGTATGCAGATGTATGTAGAGCTTTCTCAAGACGCATTAGCGCTTACACAATTTGGCTTTGATCCTGGTGATGAATTCACTGGCTTTTTACACATTGAGACATTCCGTAGTGTGATGAGTGGTAGTGATTCGTACACTACTTTAGAGGACGTTGAGCCTAAATCAGGTGATCTGGTTGAAGTGACTGGTTTAGGTTGTGATAGACCAGGAGGTCGTTCTGCTAATATATATGAGATTACAGAGCGTAGGGATGAAGATATAGCCACTATCAATCCTATACTAGGCCATTATGTATATCGTATAAGGGCTAAGAGATTTGAGTACTCATTCGAGCCTAATGCACCTCAAGAAGCTAAAAACGAGCAAGTATATGATGATTCAAAGTTTGGCACTCTCAGTACTAATATTAGTGAGGATAGTGTATCAGATGCTAAGACTTACAATTGGGACGTTGATGAAGATTCGAAAGAAAACGTTTACGATATGGATGTAAATGATAATGACATCTACGGTTCTTATTATTAATAAAAAAAAGCCAGGAGTTAACTCCTGGCTTTTTATCCATAGGCTACTAATTATTTCTTCTTACGATTTTTCTTATTTGTATCACGTTTAGCAGCACTTGGTGGAGTCTCACTAGTTACTGATTGTTCTTGGACTGGTGCTTGTTGTTCTGGTTGTTCTGGTTGTTTGGGTTGTTGTAAGAGCGATCCGACAATCCCATTCACATCAAACATCTGCGATACATCATCATACGGACACTCATGTATAGCGCCTGTAAAGTTATAATCATATAAGTATGAGTCAATAGTACCCTTAGGAAATTCAACTGGTGCTTTAATATTGGTATGAATATCATAACCAAACACTTCTGGCTGTGTAGCTACCCAAACCACTGTTGATGGTTTACCCATAGCAGCAGCAGCATGTTGGAAAGAAGAATCAACAAACAAGCAGCGATCAGCAAAACGAATCATATTAAACAGATTCTTCTTAGGCACAACCTTTTCGTATCTAATTACATCGTTCAACTTATGGTGGAAGTCATAGCAAATGTGAATAATTTGATAATGTTCTTTTAGTTGGTTAACTAATTCTTGAGCAACCTGTGGATGAATATCACGCGACCATGAATATGGATCAGCTTGATGTTCTTTACCTGGACCTCCAAATGGTTGGAAGAGTAATATTGGTTTCTGTTTAGGAATCTGCGCTAATTCCGGATCTATATATCCTGTCTCACGCATATTCATTGGTAAATTAGGCACTTCTCCTTTGTAATTAATACCTATCATCTCACACCAGCTAATTATAAGATGCTTCTGTTTCTTAATATGGGATGTTTGCTTATATGGCTCTTGAGAAAATACCACCGTATCCTTACCATAGACATAATCTTCATAGAAGTATGGTACATTACCTAATCGATATACTCTCTCAATATCCTTGTTGCCGAGAAAGATCTCGGGCCAAGCACACACTACAATAATTTTAGTAGTTGGATGGTTATTCTT
>Ga0208434_1001145_pt1 | contig 11141 bp, 6 predicted proteins | sample 13_taG_FD_184086 | JGI IMG/M metagenome (GOLD analysis project Ga0208434, IMG submission 184086) | Marine viral communities from the Subarctic Pacific Ocean - 13_ETSP_OMZ_AT15268 metaG (SPAdes) (version 2) | ecosystem: Environmental > Aquatic > Marine > Oceanic | place: Pacific Ocean | collected... | reverse complement strand
CGAAAACATTTCACTTAGAGTTTCAGATATGTTAGATTTTGAATTAACTAATGATTCATTAAAAGCTAGTATTGGTAAATTTAATGTAGCCACATTAAAAGAAATAGATAATTTACACCTCTATGATTTTGGTGTATTTTTAGATTTAGAACCAGAGGAAGAAGAAAAAGCTATGCTTGAACAAAATATTCAAATGGCTTTGCAACAAAACCAAATATTCCTTGAAGATGCTATTGATATTAGAGAAATTAAAAACTTAACATTAGCTAATCAAGTTTTAAAATATAAAAGAGTTAAAAAGCAACAAGCAGATCAACAAGCTCAAATGGCCAATATTCAAGCTCAAGCGGATTCTAATGCTGAAGCTGCAGAAAGAGCAGATATGGCTGATGTTCAAAAAGCTCAAGCAATAAATGAAACGAATGTTCAATTTGAAAAAGCTAAATCTGATTTTGAAATTCAAAGAATGCAAACAGCTGCTGAAATTGAAAGAGAACAAATGGCTCAGCAATTTGAATATAATCTTAAACTTAAACAAGCTGAACTTACAAATCAAAAAGATAAAGAAAAACAAATAGAAGATAGAAAAGACGAAAGAACAAGAATACAGGCTACACAACAGTCTAAAATGATAAGTCAACGTCAAAACGATAGTTTACCAACAGATTTTGAAACAAATCAATTTGGTGGAATACCTATTGATCAGATTTAACAATTATTATTAATTATTATTATATTATATTATGTCAGAAACAAAAGAGAAAGCTGGAAAGCTTAAAGTAAAAGCTAAAGCGCTTAAACCTAAAAAACTAGTAAAAAGTGATGAACCTATAAAAGTAGATTTATCGAAACCAGTTGAAAAAACTGAAGAAAAAGTAGAACAACAACAAGATGCCATTCAAGTCGGAGAAACAAAAGAATTACCTGATGATAAACCATCCGGAGATATACCGAAGGTGGAAGTTAAAGGAGGAGAATCCGATAAAGAGTCCACTCCCGTTGTTGAATCTAAAGAAGAAGAAGAAACACCGATAATAGAAGAAGTAATAGAAGAACCTGAAAAGGAAGAAGAAGAAGTTATTGAAATCGGTGAGAAAATGGTACAAGAATCTAACAGACCAACAGCTGTTATATCTGATGAAGTACCAAAAGAAAATACAACTACGTTACCAGAAAATATTGTTAAAGTCGTTGACTTTATGAATGAAACTGGTGGTACATTAGAAGATTATGTAAGATTAAATCATGATTATTCGAACGTAGATAATGATACTTTATTAAGAGAGTATTATAAGCAAACGAAATCACATTTAAATTCTGAAGAAATTAACTTTTTAATTGAAGATAATTTTTCTTGGGATGAAGATGTAGATGAACCGCGAGAAGTGCGTAAAGCACAACTCGCATACAAAGAAGAGGTTGCAAAAGCTAAACAGCATTTAGAAGGTTTGAAAAACCAATATTACCAGGAAATTAAGTTAAGACCTGGGGTTACTCAAGACCAACAAAAAGCTATGGACTTTTTCAATCGCTACAATGAAGATCAACAAGTAGCACAAAAACAACATGAAACGTTCAAATCTAATACTAAAGATTATTTCGGTCCCGAATTCAAAGGTTTTGATTTTTCAATAGGAGAAAAAAAGTTTAGATATGGAATTAAAAACGTAAATGATGTAGCTGACAATCAATCAGATATTTCTAACACAATTAAGAAGTTCTTAGATAAAGAAGGAAATGTAAACGATGTTAAAGGTTATCATAAAGCTATGTATGCTGCTAATAATGCTGATACTATAGCACAACATTTTTATGAGCAAGGCAAAGCCGACGCAATTAAAGATTTAAGTGCGCAATCTAAAAACATAACTACACAACCTAGATCTAGTAATCCAGGCGATGTATTTGTTGGAGGATTAAAAGTTAAGGCAATTAGTGGTATGGATTCTTCAAAATTAAAAATCAAAACACGTAAATTTAACTAAAACTTTTAAATTATTATGGGATCAATTAATCCTGTATTTGGGACAATAGTACCGTCTCAAGTACAACAAACTTTACAAAGCAACTACTTGTCTTTCAACGACGGAGGAGTTAATGCTAATGACTTTGCTCAGCAGTATCTTCCAGAGATTTATGAACAAGAAGTTGAAAGATATGGAAACAGAACCTTAGGTGGTTTCCTTAGAATGGTTGGCGCTGAAATGCCAATGACATCTGATCAGGTTATCTGGTCTGAACAAAACAGATTACACATCTCTTACACAGGTGTAACTGGACCTGGAGCTGGTTTAGCTGTATTTAATGTACCAACAAACAACGGTACTATTCAAAATGCTATCGCTCCTAATGACACTATCGTTGTTATGAATCCTGACTCTGGTGTAGTATTAAAAGGTATTGTTGGTGCAACTGCCGCTGGTGCAGGTACAACAACTAACGTAACTGCGTATCCTTTTACTGCTGCTAACTGGGACGGATTGTTCACAGGTGGTGGTGCTGCTACGAACCTTAAAATATTTGTTTATGGTTCATTATTTGCAAAAGGAACTGCAAGTGGATCTTTCTCTGTAGAGCCTCAATTCACACAATTTTCTAATCAGCCGATTATCATCAAAGATAGATATGCTATCAATGGTTCTGATATGGCTCAGATTGGTTGGGTTGAAGTAGCTACTGAAGATGGAACTTCTGGATACTTATGGTATTTAAAGTCTGAGTCTGAAACAAGACTAAGATTTGATGATTACTTAGAAATGGCAATGGTAGAAGGTGAATTAGCTGCTGCGGCTGCTGGTCAGAACTTTGCTGCTCAAGCTGCTAACGTACCTGGTTTCTCAGCTACTATTAATGCTCACGGTACTCAAGGTTTATTCGCTGCGATTACTGACAGAGGTAACGTATTTAGCGGATTCGCTGGTGCAACTGGTATTTCTGACTTTGATCAAGTACTTAAAAACCTTGATACTCAAGGTGCTATAGAAGAAAATATGCTTTTCTTAAATAGAGATATGGATTTAGAATTTGACGACATGCTAGGACAAATTTCTGCAGGTGGTCTAGGCGGTGTTGCTTATGGTTTATTTGAAAACTCTGAGGACATGGCATTAAATCTTGGTTTCTCTGGTTTTAGAAGAGGTTCTTATGACTTCTATAAAACATCATGGAAATACTTAAACGACGCTTCTACAAGAGGTGCTGTTGCAGTAAATAATATCGACGGTGTTCTTATCCCTGCTGGAACTTCAACTGTTTATGACCAAATTCTTGGTACGAACATTAGAAGACCTTTCTTGCATGTAAGATATAGAGCTTCTCAAGCTGACGACAGAAGATACAAAAACTGGATCACTGGTACTGCTGGTGGTGCTTACACTTCTGAAACTGATGAGATGGTAGTTAACTGGTTATCTGAAAGATGTCTAGTAACTCAAGCTGCGAACAACTTCGTGTTATTCCAAAATTAAGATTATTCTTATTAAAAGTGTTAGGTGCTTCGGCACCTAGCCTTTTATTTTATTAAATTATTATATTATATTATATCATGGCAAAACAAAAACAAGAAGAAGTATTGGTTAAAGAACCAGTACAAGTAAAAAAAGTAGAGGTTAAACAACCTCAAAAACCTAAATGGGAAATTAAAGATAGAACCTATCTTTTACTGCAGAATCAGTCTCCATTAACATATAGGTTAGCATCTAGGCATTCTACAAGATATCCTTTATTATGGTTTGATGCAGAAAAAAACGAACAAAGAGAATTAAGATATGCAACTAATCAAAATTCACCATTTGTAGATGAACAAAAAGGTGAAGCAACAATGGGGCATATTATATTTGATGACGGTGTATTAACCGTACCAAAAGAACAACAAAACTTACAAAAACTTTTATCTTTATATCATCCAAGACTAGGATCAACATACAAAGAGTTCGAACCTACTGTTGTTGCTGAAAATGAAGTTGAGGAAATACATGCAGAAATAGAAGCCTTAATGTTTGCTAAGCAGTTAGATATTGATCATGCTGAAGCAATATTAAGAGTAGAAAAAGGATCTTTTGTTTCTAGTATGAGTTCAAAAGAAATTAAAAGAGATTTACTTTTAATGGCTAAAAGAAATCCTTATGCGTTTATGGCAATAGCTAATGATGAAAACGTAGGTTTAAGAAACGCAGCAATTGTAGCTGTTGAACAAGGAATTTTAAAATTATCACAAGATCAAAGAACTTTCCATTGGGCTTCTAATGATAGAAAACTAATGACAGTTCCTTTTGATGAAAATCCTTATTCGGCTATGGCGGCTTGGTTTAAAACCGACGAAGGAGTAGAAGTTTATAAGACTATAAATAAAAAGTTACAATAATACGTAACTATAATTATAATAGCGGGTCACTTCGGTGGCCCAGCTGTTATTCACATAAAATATTAAAATGGCAATAAACGTAAACACTGTATATCAAACCGTTTTATTAATACTAAATAAAGAACAAAGGGGTTATATGACTCCAGTTGAGTTTAATAAAATAGGTGCTCAAGCTCAATCAGAAATATTTGGAACGTATTTTGAGAGTTTAAATCAACAATTACGTGTTCCACAGCCAAATGCAGATTATGCTGATAGAGTAGTAAATCTTGATGAAAAAATCTCTATCTTCAAAGAAATTGGAAACGCAACATCAATATCTTCAAGCAACGTTTTCACATTACCTCAACAATTTTCCGGTACATCATCAGTTTTAAATATGGTAACAGCTCCTACTCAAACAGCAGCTCAAACACAATATGTTATGGGCAATAATGGATCAGGTGTTACTATTAGCGCCGATCAAGCTAATAATGGGGTAATTCAAGTATTCCAAAATGGTATATTAGTAGCAGATAGCTTATATAGTGTATCAGGTAAAAATATAAATTATTACTCTAATCCAACTACTGTTGGGCAAACAATATTAGTAAATTACTATCCTAAGGAATTTTATAGATTAGGACAAGTATTATATCAAGTAGGTGCTTTATCTACTGAAGAACTACAAAGAGTTGACAGAGGAGAATTATATCATTTATTAAGTTCTAATTTAACCAAACCTACTACTACCAATCCTATTTATACATACGAAAATAATCAAATTACTGTTTATCCTACTAGTATAAATAGTGGAGTATCTGTAAGTTATATAAGAAAACCAATACCACCAGTTTGGAATTTTAATACAGGTGGTTCAAACCAATATTTATATGAAGCTTCTAAATCTTTTGATTTTGAGTTACACCCTAGTGAGCAAGTAGAATTAATAACAAGAATATTATTATATGCTGGAGTTGTAGTTAAAAACCCAGAAGTAATACAAGTTGCAGCTTCACAAATACAACAAGAAAATATAAATCAAAAAAGTTAATAAATTATGCCTATACCTAATGGTGGTTTAATCACCGAAACTAACAGACAATATTACGCTGGCGCACAGCAGTTTAACACAGCAGCAACAGCAAGTGTAGGTCAAACATTTACAAGCACTTTTGATACTAATTTAGCTTTTAGTGGATCAGACCCTGCTTCTGTGGGTTATAATCAAAATAACTTTAAAATATTTACAAGTCCAGATGCGAATACCTGGACAGAGCTAGTACCAACATCGGTGATATCTTCAACTACAGGCAAAAATACAGCAGCTATAGTAAATGTGGGTAATCCAGTGGCTTTACCTTTAACAGTAACTAATCCAAATGTTTTAAAAGACATGACTGTTGTAAATGCTTCTACAGGAGCTGTGTATGGGACTGTTTTAGTAGACCTTCCTATTGGGAACACCAATGTGTCTTGTAATATAACAACTCAAATTCCAGCATCTACAGATTTAAGATTTCAATTTGCTAGCCCTTGGACTGAAGCAAATAATATAGTTACTGTAAATGCAAAATTACCAGCGTCTACGTATCTTAAAATTCAAATGAATGATGACGCGTTAGGAGATATGCACGGGAGTTATGAATATACAAGACTAGATGATATTATAAATAATTTTTTAATAGCTTATGTAGGACCAGGTAAACTAATACCTAGTGTAAAAAGAACTGATGTAATATTTCACGCTAAACGTGGATTACAAGAGTTCAGTTATGACACACTAAAAAGTGTAAAATCACAAGAATTGACTATTCCTGAAAACTTATCACTTATAATACCTCAGGATTATGTTAACTATGTGAGATTATCTTTTGTGGATAATATGGGTGTTCAACACACTATCTTTCCCGCAAATGAATTAACCTTAAGACCCTATGCTACTCCAGCACAAGATAATGATGGGGTGCCAACTCAAGATAGTGCTAATTCTAATTTAGAAACAACTTCTCAAATAACAAAAAAATGGGATAATAATAATCCAAGAAAAATTAGTGGGGCCTATTTAAATGATTATTCTATTGCAGATGTTTATTGGACTAGTTATTATGATGGTGCTTTAGGCCAAAGATATGGTTTAAATCCTGAAACAAGTCAAAGAAATGGTTGGTTTATAATTGATGATAGAAAAGGTTTATTTGCTTTTTCGAGTAATTTAAAAGAAAAATTAATAATATTAGAATATATATCAGACGGCAATGCTTATGATTTAGATGCAAGAATACCTAAAATGGCTGAAGAAGCTTTATATGCTCATATATTATACTCAATATTATCTACAAGTGTAGGTGTACAAGAATATATTGTTCAGAGATTCAAAAGAGAACGAAGCGCTAAATTAAGAAATGCTAAAATTAGATTATCTAATCTTAAACTTGATCAAATAGTTCAGGTTATGAGGAATAAATCTAAATGGATTAAATATTAAATATGGCTGAAATTAAAAATAGTTTCTTGAAGTCCAAGATGAATAAAGACTTGGATGATAGACTAATACCTAATGGTGAATATCGTGATGCGCAGAATATATCTGTAGGTAAATCTGAATCTGATGACATCGGAGCTTTAGAAACTGTTTTAGGTAATACTGTTAAAGTTGATTTTAGTACAGACGCAGGTTTAGCCAGTGGCACATTAAAAGTAATCGGTTATTACAGTATTGATATAAAAAACTCTATAATAGTTTTTTTAACGGATTATAATGATACAGCCATAGATCCAGTTTTAGCGCCATTAACAGCTAATTGTTATATATATCAATACAATTCCCAAACTAACGCTCCAACAAAATTAGTATCAGGTAGTTTTTTAAATTTTTCAGAATCATCTCCTATAACAGGTATAAGCGTTATAGAAGACTTATTATTTTGGACAGATAATAGAAATCAACCTAGAAAAATTAATATAGATTTAGCTGCTAATAATTTAAATTATTATACCACGGAAAATCAAATAAGTGTTGCTAAATATAATCCTTATGAACCTATAAATGTTTTAAATAAAGTAAAAACAACAACTACAACATCAGGTGCTTCAACAACTATAACGGTAGCTAGCGCAACAGGTATATATAAAGGCATGTCAGTTGTACAATATGGAAATACAGCATTAGAGGCCAAAGATTATGTTTATGTAACTAATGTTAGTGGAACAACAATAACTATCAATGCTTCTACAACCATAGTTGCTGGTGATATTTATTTTTTATCCACAACTATGACTGGAGAAAATATTACTTATGATTTTAATAGTGGTAGTGCTAGTACGTGGCCTGGTGACCCAGATTATTTAGAGGATAAGTTTGTAAGATTTAGCTATAGATTTGAGTTCGATGATGGAGAATATTCTTTAATGGCACCTTTTACTCAAATAGCATTTATACCAAAACAAAAAGGATATTTTTTAGGTGATGGAGAAGCGACAGCCAAACCTGCAGATGAAAACGATTCTTATAGAAGCACCGTTGTTCAATTTATGGAAAATGGCGTGCAAAATGTAGAACTACATATACCATTCCCTGATATTTGTAGTAAAGTTCAACCAACCCAAAGTGCTTCTTATAAAATAAAAAGTTTACAAATATTATATAAAGAATCAGACGCTAGAGCTGTAAAAATATTAGATATAATAGAACCAACAGAATGGACAGGTAATACATCAGACAATATATTTACTTATCAATATCAATCTAGAAAACCATTTAGAACTTTACCAGAAAACCAAACAATAAGAGTATATGATAAAGTACCTGTAAAAGCTCTATCACAAGAAACTGCAGGTAATAGAATTATATATGGTAATTTTAAAGATAAGTATAGTCCACCTACAACTTTAGAGTATTTAGTAGGTGTAGGTGATAAATCTATACAAGAAAATTTTGACAATTGGTCAGAATATCCAACACATTCACTTAAGCAAAATAGAAACTATCAAGTTGGTTTTGTTTTAATTGATAAATTTGGGAGACAATCAGATGTGGTTTTATCATCTGTTAAATTAACTAATACTACTGTTGGTAGTATTCCATATGGAGGTGACACTGTTTATCATAAATATAACACACAAGCTAATCAAGGTGTAATAAGAGATTGGTTTGGTGATTCTTTAAAAATAAATATTACAAGCCCTATTGTTTCAGGTGTAAATAATAGTCAACCTCAAACATCTACCGGTCAACCCGGTTTATATGCTAGACAACAAGGTAATGGCTATAATAGTTATCAAGCATTACTAGTAGACCAACCAACAATAACTACAAGTGCTCCTTTTTATTATGAATTTGAATTAGGTGCAACTTACACAGATATTCCTGTTTTAAACACGTATTTAGAAGGAGAACATACAGATTACGTCAAAGTAACTCAAGTTCAACCAAATACACCTACTGCTAATAGATATAGAGTAACAACAGATGGTCAAGTAAGTTCTACATATTTACAACAATCATCAACAAATCCTGATGTTAAATATTCTTATTTAATAAATCCAATAGGTTGGTATTCATATAAAATAGTTGTAAAACAACAAGAACAAGATTATTATAATGTTTATTTACCTGGTATATTAAAAGGGTATCCTGCTCAAATAACTTCCGCTGTGGCTGGCCCGCCGGCTATAGCTATCCCGCCATCTTTTCCAGATGATCCAAGTGGGAGTACATCTAATATTGTATTAATAAATGATAATATAAATAAAGTTCCACGAGATTTAAATGAAGTAGGCCCAGAACAAAGACAATTTAGAAGTTCTGTAAGATTATTTGGTAGAGTAGAAAATAAAGTTGCAAGTAATGATGTTGATCAAAATCAACAATTTTATCCTGGAATTTTAAGTGATACAGTGATTAGTATTGCAACTGCAGACGATTCTAATATGGAATATGAAACTTTAAGTGCTAATCCAGCTTTACCCGCTGATCCAACATCTGGAGGTGTTACGAACTTATATCAATTAGATAGTAATCCTTTAATAGCAAGAATAGATACTACAGCAGCTATTGGTTTACCCACGGCAACAATGAAGCCATTTTTAGCTATATATGAAACAGAGCCGCAAGAATCTTTGTTGGATATATTTTGGGAAACATCCACGGTAGGATTAATATCAGAATTAAACGATGCTATCTTATCAGACTTTGATGGTGCTGTAGGTTGGTCGTCTTATAATTCTAATAATTTTACAGAGGCTTCAACAGGTAACTTTATAACTGGATTATCGCCGGTAGATTCAGCTGCATCAAATTTAATAAATACCGAGTTAACCCAATTTGCTGTTACAGACGAAGCAGGTAATACTGTAACAAGTAATTTTAATTTCACTAGAAGCGGCGCTGGTACAGGTGGTGATCCTCATTTATATAGTTTTGGAAAAGCTAATGATGATTTTGTTTTTAACTATACCTCAAATATTAGAAAATATGAAATAACAGGTATTATAACAAATTTAGCAAGTGGAACTGTTTCTTCTCCATTATCTATAAATATTGAACTACAAAATGTTCAACCTACAATAAACACTAATAATACATTACCTGCTATTACAGGTATTAATGATGCATTTACAGGAACATTAGCTACTATAACAGGAGAAAATGGAGCTGTTAATTCTACTTTGAAATTACAAAATCTTAAATGGAGTATTAGTGGAGGTAATGCAAATAATTATTTTAGTATCGATGCTTCCACAGGTGTATTATCAAAAGTTGTAAGCGGTGCACAAACAGCAGGCACACATAACTTAAATATAAAATTAGAAGATGCGTACAATGGCGTTGACTTGGCTACCGGCTCATTAAATAGAATTGTTGTACAACAAGTTGTTGTAAATTCTTCTGTTATAGGTAATGTTTTTACAGCTTCTCAACCAGGTGTATTTAATCAAAGTTGTAATTTTAATGGAGCATTGAATGCAACTTGTGGAACAGTTACATATTACAATCAAACAAGTGGTACTCCAACAGTAAATGATATAATAAGGACTGGACCTAACGGGGCAAGCTCTTCGTTGGCTTTGGCTGGCTATTATTCTTATGACTGTGGATCAACAGGTAATGGTAATAGAAAATATTTTGTAATTGCCGGCAATGATGGTAAAATAACAGTTGTAAGTACATGTTAAAATAAGTAATAATAAACTATGGGCGCGACATTAGAGGTTAAATATTTCAATACTTTTTTATTAAAGAAATTAGAAACTGTAGTAGATAAAAACCCTGCTATTGATGAACCATATGAAAATGTGCCTTATGATTATCCAGCAGATATAACAAATGATTGGTATATAGAAGAATCTAGAATTAGAGGTGGTTTTAATAATACTACAGTTGATTTTGGGGTTAAAGCTTATTTAGATGAAGAAGATCCATTACAACAACATAGATTTAATACCTTAATATATTCGGGTATATATAACTCTAGAACAGGTGTAAACAATACAAATCAATTTTCTGTAGGTGAAGATATAACACGAAGTGTTGATCCTGCAAATGGTAGTATACAAAAGTTGTATGCAGAAGATACAAATTTAATAATTTTCCAGGAAGACAAGGTTAGTAAAGCATTAATTGATAAAGATGCTATTTATTCTGCTGAAGGTAATGCAGCAGTTACTAGCGCTAACTTAGTCATAGGTCAAATAGTTCCTTATGCTGGAGAATATGGTATATCTAAAGATCCATTTAGTTTTGCTGTATATGGATATAGAAAATACTTTACAGATAGAAAAAGAGGTTGTGTACTTA
>Ga0208434_1001142_pt1 | contig 11147 bp, 17 predicted proteins | sample 13_taG_FD_184086 | JGI IMG/M metagenome (GOLD analysis project Ga0208434, IMG submission 184086) | Marine viral communities from the Subarctic Pacific Ocean - 13_ETSP_OMZ_AT15268 metaG (SPAdes) (version 2) | ecosystem: Environmental > Aquatic > Marine > Oceanic | place: Pacific Ocean | collected... | reverse complement strand
ATCATCCTAGCCATTATTGGAATGGTAGGGCTATTTGCTACAGCAACAGTGTATCAGCGCTCTAATCGTATCACCTCACGCTATTACGGAAAGAAATGACCCCAGCATTCATCAACTATCTCAAGACTAAAGACAAAGCTCTGCAACGTATCAACAAACAACATGGACACAGACAAACCACTCGCTAAATCATTAGACGACGATTACTTCATCAAGAATGCAATCAGTTGTTTTTTGCATTACTACCCTGACCACAAGTGGGCACCTATTTATCGTGAACTAAGGAATCGCGAATCATTCAACCAACCGGAGCCTCCTATTGCAACACCTAGAGCAGCACGCAGAAGAAAACCTAAACTATAACTTAACTCCACAATCACCCAAAGAGTATCAAGTTACGCTGTCTAGCGGTGAGAAAATGTACATTTTAGCCGCCGATTCCATGGACGCAGCCTATTCAGCGTTGGAATTGTCCGAAGACAGGCACACAAAACTAATCAATGTGAGGATACTCGATGAATGGTAACGGCAAACGTAAAAAGTATTTTCCAAATAATTGGAAGAAATACAGCGAAGTACCGGCAGAACTCTTTGAAGATCATTTATTTATTGAGGTAATGGACTGGAAAGTATCCGGTTGGGAGTTACCACCTGATGTGTGCTGTCTAATCAGAACAACACATCTTGAAACAAAAAAGGTCAAAGAGTTTGTCTACAAGCGAGTGAAAGCAGCTGATAAAAAGCTTTTAGAACTCTGCAAAGCAAAAACACACGACATCTGCGTCACTACACATGAGCACCAGCACTACATCGGCCCCGCAACAAACAAAGAACCAGAACTCTATGAAGACTTCGACCTTTAATTTTTTGGTTGATACTCTCTATGAGGAGGTTTTGATGCACCCACATAAAGATGAACTGCTCACAATCATGGACGCACAGGTATCAGATGATACACATGTGATAAAACTTAGTTGAGTGTTGTTTCCGCGTATCGTGCACAGTTGGAACCAAGCATGATTATCGTTTTTATACCTATGCAATTGGTGCATCGTATTGAAGCGCATGGTCGTACAGCTCTCAGATTCAGATGCACAAGCGTTGAAATTGTATGCAGCTAAATGGGGTATGACTCTCTCCCAAGCACTTGAAGAGATGTCACGGTCACACATCCATGGTTCAGCAGCCGTGTGTTCATTTGCGCGTGATCTACTTCACAACGAAAGCATATCAATTGATAAACGCGCTGGTAAAGAATGTTTCGGTTTTAAATGCAGGTGTTGTGCTTACACACTGCAATGTCGTACCGGTTTGTATACCCAGAACTGGGTAATCGATGATCGTTACAAACATTTATTGATCGAAAATGAGAATCAAACTCACTCTTCTTAAGTAAACCTGTTGTTTAATTGAAGGGTCACACCAAGGACGCACCCATGAACATCCTCTCTTTTGGAGACTTCTACCTCGGCATCGATAAGGAATCCTTTACTGATGTCTCTATCCACTTGTGGAGAATCAGGTTAGAATGTGGAGGTCCCAAACCCTTACACCATGGACCCGCTAAGGGGACTCGTTACCGACGACGCCGCCCTTGTCGTTTTCAAGGCGATTGAAATTGTTCGATCGTTAGCTAGTGAAGGCAATATGCCTTTACAAGCACTGCAATGCTTTCTCTATGTCTGCTCTCACGACAAATGCCACAAAGCACAAATGGAGCAAGACTTAGGACTAAGCACTGCATCAGGCAGTCGGAACACTGATTACTTATGTAGTCAGAATAGGTATAAGACAGCGGGGCTCAACCTAATCACAAAGGAGGTAGACCCTTTCAATCAACGTAGATTACAACTACGACTGACACCGCTTGGTGTTCGCATTAAAAACGAACTACTAAATGAATTAAATGGACTTCACAATCATTCCGGCAACGGAATACAAGAAGCCCCAGAAAATAAGTAAGTTTTCTCAAGGCTTCAATCACACCCTTCAAACACTACCCACATGGCGTGAATCTGAACTACCTACAGGTAATCAGAACAACATCAGAAACTATTACAAGCTAAGAGACATTTGGGGTGACCCTCCACTTGTGGACATTAATCATGACTTTGTTCATGAGACTATTGCCGAGTTAATTGAAAGTACTGGGAACAGTACAAGCACAGCTAACCGTGCAATCTCTACAGTTAAAAAAGTACTAACGCTATGCGCTAGGAGTGGCTATCTACAAGGCGTACCTGTCATTGAGAAACTCAAAGAAGGTAAACGCAGACGACCACCGTTCTATTCAAAAGAACAGGTTGACCGTTTAATACAGATTGCCCGTGAACGTGGTGATGATCCACTAGCACAAGCCATTGAGTTAAGTGCTTACAGCGGCTTGAGGCAAGCTGAATGCAGGCGATTGCATGTTGACGACATTGACTGGCGTAACAACGTCATGTTGGTTGGCGGTACAGCAGCCACTAGAACCAAAGGCCGCAACTATCGCGAGGTTCCTATCCATCCAAGACTGACGCCACTGCTTAAGTCACGGACAGGCACAGAACGTGGGTATCACGACATCATCTTTGATGAGTTTCCTAACCAATGGAATCTGCATCGCAGATGGAAGCATGTACTACGGCGCATGAACCATGAAGACCGCACCATCACTGAATCCCACTATTGGAAGACTCTTCGGAACTCCTTCATCACTTGGGCATTAAATGCTGGTACGCCTTCCATGAAGGTCAAAGGTTGGGCTGGTCACTCTTCAATCACTGTGACTGAGGGTTACTACAGCCAAAACAACAGCCAAGATCATGACTTATTGTCCCAACTCTAGTTGCGACTATCGAAGCAAAAAACCAGGGCTACCACCCTCGTCAAGCTTCAAAAACCCCTCTTCAGATAGACTGAAAACGTAGTGGGGGCGTGGCGGAATCGGTAGACGCACGCGACTTAAAAAGGCGTGTTTTTACCGGTTCACATGCGGACAGAACATGAACGCATCAGCCACACTCACTGCGCTGCAGTCTTATCCACAAGTGAATAGGGAAAAAACAGAGATCTAGTGCGTCTAGCACAAATTATTTAGATGCCAACACCAGCCCAAATCGATGAGCAAATCAAGCTCGAAAGGGAACAGATGCGACAAGGCTTAGAACGCCTTAGAGACAACACCGTCAAGCTTCAGGACAAAGAGTATGCAAGTGCTTCTGTCTATGGCTGTAGCTCCATCCAAGAGCTGTTGCCAAAGGCTATTGAGCAAATCAAAGGAACAGCTGCCAGAGCAAAACGCGGGATGGTTGGCAAAGACTTTGTAGTCATCAAAAAGTACCTGGCTGACATCGAACCTGAAGCAGCGGCTGCCATTGCTTGCAAAGTGGCTTTTGACAAGGTGTTCTCAAGCAAACCCAAAGCGAACAAGCTTCAGAACGTCACTGATGCCATTGGTAAAGCTATTGAGGATGAATGCACCATCCGCCATTACGAAGCCAAATGCCCTGGTCTTCTACACGTATTAAAGGAGAACTATTGGCACCGAGCTATTGGCACTGACCAGAAGGTAGTAGTCATCAAAACATTGATGAAGCGCTATGAAGTTGCACATTGGCAAGCTTGGGGCATAAGCAACCGAATTAAGTTAGGCGGTTGGTTACTTGACTGCATCATTCAGGCTTCTGAAGGATGGTTTGAAAAAGAACTTGTGAGAGAGGGGCGTAAAACACACCAGTACATTGTCCCTACCCCTGAATTTCTGAAAATCAGAGACAAGGTAATGGCAACTGCTGAGTTATTCAGCCCTCTTGCTTGGCCAATGCTCATTGAACCAAACGACTGGACTAACGAAAGGCAAGGCGGATATCTCTTAAACGAGATAATGAAAGGGAACCCTATGGTGCGTAGGTCAGCACCCTGCCTTATACAGGGAGAAACACCGATCAGCTTTTTGAATCATATTCAGAAGGTTGCTTACACACTTAATCCATTCATTGTTGACGTTGCAGAAACGCTACAAGAACGTGGTATTGCCATTGGTAAGTTTGTCCCTGTTGTAGAACTACCTCTACCTAATAAGCCGTTAGACATTGCAGAGAACTTTGATTCTCGCAAGGACTATCGAAGAAAAGCAGCTGATGTAATGAACATCAATGCTCAACAATTTAAACGGTCATGTCGAACACGTATGACCATGAACGCAGTCAAAGTGTTCAAAGATAAAGAGAAGTTCTTTATTCCTTGGAGCTTTGACTATAGGGGAAGAGCTTATCCAATCCCGGCATTCTTGACTCCACAAGATACTGACTTTGGCAAGTCATTATTACTATTTGCACAACAGTCAATGATGACTTATGAAGCAGAAGGATGGCTACGTTTTCAAGTAGCAACGACTGCCGGTAAGGATAAAGATACCATGAAAGATCGTGAAAAATGGACACTTCACAATCATGCACTAATCACACGTATTGCAACGGATCCTATTGGAAACCTTTCAGACTGGGAAAAAATTGACGAGCCTTGGCAATTCCTTGCCGCTTGTCATGAGTATTATCATACTTGCATTTTGTGTGATAGAAACTACACAAACCTACCTGTTGCCGTTGATGCAACGTGTTCAGGATTGCAAATCCTTGCGGGTCTCGCTAGGGATGCCAGTACAGCAAAACTTGTTAATGTCTTGCCTGGTGAGAAGCCACAAGATGCATACAAAGTAGTCGCTGAAGAAGCTAAACCAAACGTTCCAGAGTCTATCCGTCCATTTATGGATAGGAAGACTACAAAACGGACAGTGATGACAATCCCATACAACGCAAAACCTTATTCAAATAGAGGCTACATACGTGAAGCCTTAAAAGAAAAAGGGGTTGAAGTTGAGAAGGAGGATTTAACAGCAACAGTTAATGCTGTAAGACAAGCTATGAAAGTAGTTGTCAAAGGTCCGATGAAAGTTATGAAATGGATTGAAGAAGAGGTAAGCAATGCCATTGATCGCGGAGAAACAGAGATTGAATGGTGTACTCCATCAGGCTTTATTGTTACTCAACGTTTAATGAAACCAATAGTAGAAACTATTGAGCTACAACTACTAGGTAGATGTCAGGTCAAAGTAGCTACAGAAGAAGGAGACAAAGTTGATAAGTCGCACCATAAAAATGCAACTGCACCCAACCTAATTCATTCACTAGATGCAAGCCTTCTCCACCTATCTGCAATACGCTTCAACGCTCCGTTGGCCCTCATACACGACTCGGTACTTTGTCGTGCTACTGACATGGGTGTTCTTTCAGCCATTGTTCGTCAAACATACATGCATTTATTTGCAGAACAAGACTATTTAACGTCTTGGGCTAATCAAATAGGAGCTGAAACAAAACCGCCGATTATAGGCTCACTAAATCCTGAGTCTGTAATTGAATCCAAATATTTTTTCTGTTAATGACACGCAACACATTTGTAACACCAGAGCCTGTTGTCCTTGAAGGATACCAAGCTGTAATGACACCTTCTAAGTTTGGCTATTCACTTGGAGCTTTAGTTGATCAGTCAATGATTGATGCACTAGAAGAAGATCGAGCTGAATCCCTTAAGTGGGCTGAGTCAAAACTAAAGAATCCAAAGCGTTCGGTACTTAAGCCTGAACCTTGGGAAGAAATGAATGAAGGACAATATAAAGTTAAGTTCTCTTGGAATGAGGATACTCGTCCACCTGTAGTAGATACCGATGGCACCATCATTACTGATGAACGTCTTCCTCTATTTAGTGGATCGAAAGTAAAACTTGCACTATTTCAAAAGCCTTATATCTTGCGAGATGGTGTCACCTATGGCACTAGCTTGAAACTGAAAGGTATTCAGGTTGTCTCCCTGTCAACATCAGCAGGTGTAGATGTAGGAGATATGTCTACTGAGGAAGTTATTGATCTATTTGGCACAACAGCTGGATATAAATCAATGATGCCTAACGTAGTACCAAATACAACCGTTGAAGAGGAGGACGACAATGATTTTTGAATACGAAACAAGTAAGAATGAAGAGCTAGGACTGTATGAGGCAAACCTCACAGTAGAGCTACCAAGAATTACAGTAACCAGATATAAAGCAGACCGCAGTGATTTTAAATATGAAATGCGTCGTGCAGTGTCAGAGATTGTAGAAGAAATCGTAGAGAAAGCGATTGACGACTGATGGCATTTAGATCAGGACTTGAAGAGAAGGTCGCGGATCTTCTCTGCAACCTGTCTGTTGACTACGAATACGAAACAGAGAAAGTACCTTATACAATTCCACACTTATACACCCCAGACTTTTTGTTACCTAATGGTGTAGTGCTGGAATGTAAAGGGTACTGGGATGCCGCAGACAGGCGGAAGATTAAAGCCGTCAAGCAACAGCATCCTGAGTTAGATCTTCGTATGGTCTTCCAGGCTCCTTACAACACAATATCTAAAAAATCTAAGACTACTTACGCAAAGTATTGCGAGAAATTAAACATACCTTGGTGCTCCTTTGCGAACATCCCGCTTAAATGGCTCACATGAAGAGTCTGAATTTGTAAGACATATACCGTGTCCTACTTGTGGTTCATCTGATGCCAACAGTGAGTACTCAGATGGCCACACTTTTTGCTTTAAGTGCCACACAATAACAAATAACGGCAACACAACAAACATCCACAATCATCAAGTGTCTAATGTACAGCTTCAAGGATCAGCCAGACGGCTGCAATCAAGAGGAATATCAGACAAAACCTGTGAACTCTTCAAAACCTACAGAGATGGAGAGATCTTACGCCACTATTATTTCGACAGTGATGGAAAGACTGTCGGAGCAAAAGTCAGGACGAAGGACAAAGAGTTCCATTGCGAGGGTGAGGTAAAAACACTGTATGGCATGCATGCCTTCAGACATACAACACACAAAAAAGAAAAGAAGTTAGTCGTAGTTGAAGGAGAGATGGACGCAATGTCTGTCTATGAATGTCAGCAAGGTAATTGGCCTGTTGTTTCTATACCAAATGGAGCGGCTGCAGCCAAAAAAGCTTTCCAATATAACTATGAATGGATTAATTACTACGACAAGGTAGTGATATTCTTTGACAACGATGAGGCAGGCCGTGAGGGCGCTAAACAAGCTGCTGCTGTACTTCCACCTGGCAAAGCTTTCATAGGCTTTCTAGACGATTACAAGGATGCCTCAGAAGCATTACAGGCTGGAGATACAGAAGCAGTAAGGGCTGTAATTGGATACAACCATACTCAATATCAACCAGACGGCATTGTTGATGCCAAAACTCTTTTAGAGCTAGTAACTACACCTTCACCCCCATCTGATCATGACTATCCATTTAACGGCCTCAACAAATTATTACATGGGATCAGATATGGAGAGCTTGTCACGGTTACTGCAGGTTCTGGGGTTGGAAAAAGCTCCATTCTCAGAGAAATATGTGCTTACCTTCTCAGCAAAGGCGAGCGGTGCGGTTACCTGGCGCTTGAAGAATCTAATAGAAGAACAGCGCTCGGACTCATGTCAGTCGCCGCTAGAAAATCTCTACACCTCGGCGAACAACAACGAGGCGAGCTAACAAAGATCTTTGACGAAACAATAGCTAACTGGAATCTTCATTTATTTGATGGCTTCGGTAGCTACGACCCTGATCATATCTACAACCGCATTGAATACATGGCGGCTGGATTAGATACAAAGGTCATCTTCCTTGATCACCTATCCATCTTGTTGAGTGGACTTGAGGGTGATGAGCGTCGCATGATTGACACAACAATGACAAAACTAAGGTCATTAGTCGAACGCACAGGTATTTCATTATTCCTTGTATGTCACACAACAACACCACCTAACGGACAATCACATGAAGAAGGCGGAAGGGTACAGCTCAGAAGCTTGCGCGGAAGTAGGAGCATTGGTCAACTTAGCGACGCAGTTATTGCACTCGAGCGAGATCAACAGAGCGGATCTGAACGAAATGCTACGACAGTGCGAGTCCTTAAAAATCGCTATTCAGGCGAAGTTGGTGAAGCTTGCCAACTGACATACGACTTAGAAACTTGTAAATTTAATGAAACAGCAGCAACAGCAGAATTTGACGCAACGTCAGATTTTTAAACCTAACCCACCTACACCTGAAGCAATTAAAAAAGCACAGTTTGTAGATAAAACATACCAATGGACTAATGCTCGTATTCGATCTGGAGACTAACGGTCTACTTGATGATGTTACCAAAATCCACTGCCTTGTTATTTATGACAGCGAGGCTGACTCAACAGTCATCTACAACAATGAAGGTAATAAAGAACCTATTGTTCGGGGAGTACAAAGGCTGGAAGATGCTGATGTATTGGTTGGCCATAACATCATTGGCTACGACCTGCCTGTAATACAGAAGATGTATACATGGTTTAACCCACAGGCACTTGTACTAGACACACTTCTTTTATCACGCCTGTATCACACAGACATGATGGAAATAGATAAGAAGCGCAACTTAGAATACATGCCGCTTCCGTTGTATGGCAGACATTCATTAGAAAGCTATGGCCATCGTCTAGGTGAATACAAAGGTGAATTCGGCAAAAGCACGGACTGGCAGGAATGGTCTCCAGAGATGGAAATCTACTGCGCACAAGATGTAAAAGTAACCACCAAATTATGCGACCACTTCCACAAATACCTGAGTGGGTCAAGCTAGAGCACGACGTTGCTCGAATATTAACTCAACAAGAATTACATGGATGGCATTTTGATGAACGCGCTGCATGGCAACTTGCATCGTCTCTCAGAAAACAGCTTGAAGAAACTCACCAACTATTACTTAACCGGTATCCTTTCGTTGCGGGATCAGTATTTACTCCTAAACGAAATAATCGGACCCAAGGCTATGTCGAAGGTGCTCCATTCACACGCCTCAAAGAACTAAATCCACAATCTCGCGATCACATTTCATGGATATTACAGACGCATCATGGTTGGAAGCCAACCCAGCTGACAACTACTGGGAAGCCGATTATCGACGAGACTGTATTGAGGGAGATGGCTGCATCAGGTGGACCATCGATTGCTTTGGAGTTTCTGAAATGTCTAGATATTACGAAGAGCTTGGGGATGATCTCCGAAGGCACCAACGCATGGCTCAAGCTATGTACGACTGCTAATCGTATACATCACCACTGTTCAGTTTCAACAGTAACGCACAGATGTGCCCACCGAAATCCAAATTTAGCTCAATGTAAATCAGATGAAGAATTCAGAAAACTGTTCACAGCAACACCGGGTCAGATCATGGTTGGTGCCGATCTTTCTGGGATTGAACTTAGGCTGCTCGGCCACTATCTTGGTAGGTACAGCAATACTTTTACCGAAACTCTCCTCAACGGTGACATACATCAAGTCAATGCAGACAAGGTTGGAGTCAGTCGTAGAGCTATCAAAACAATTACCTACGCCTTCATCTATGGAGCAGGTAACCAAAAAATCGGTACTTCCTACGATCCCCTTCTAAGCGAATCACAAGCTAAGAAGAAAGGTAAGGAAATCAGAGAGGCATTTGTTGAAGGTATTGATGGCCTGTCAGAATTACTTGAAGCCATTAAAGAGGCGAGTAAAAAAGGCTACATCAAATCAATTGATGGACGGCACATCAAAGTTGACAGCCCACACAAGGCATTGAATATGCTCTTGCAGTCATCAGCCGCAGTAATTGCAAAGCGGTGGATGGTGATAACAAACCAAACTATTAAACAAACAGGGTTGTGTGCATCACAACTCGCATTTATACATGACGAATTGCAATACGAATGTACCCCAGAACACGCAGAAGACTTATCAGCATCCCTGGTATTTAGCAGTCTCGCAGCTGGAGAGTACTACAAGTTACGTGTCCCAATTGAATCCGAAGCGAAACAAGGTAAGGACTGGTCAGAGGTGCATTGATGAAAGCACTCATTGATGCTGACTACACAGTTTATAAAAGCTGTGCAGGAGCAGAGGAAGACCTTGATTGGGGTGATGATGTAATCACTGTAGTCAGTAGATTCTCTGAAGCACTGAAGAATGTTGAACGTGACCTAACTAAAATCAAGAATGAATTTATATGGGACGTGCCACAACTAATTCTATTCTTTAGTGACTCTGAGAATTTTAGGAAGAAAATTTATCCCGATTACAAGGGACATCGAAATCGTAAGAAGCCCTGTGGCTACAAAAGAGTTATCACAGAACTAGGTAAACGTTATGAAGTCATCAAACTACCAACGTTGGAAGCAGATGATGCTCTCGGCATTTATGCTACAGCTCATACTGGTAACATTGTTTGTAGTCCTGACAAAGATCTTCGACAGATACCTGGCAAACTATATGACATGAAAGAGTTGACCACGATTGACCCTATAGAGGGTGCTAAGTGGCATCTTATTCAGACATTGGCCGGTGATCAAACCGATGGCTACGCCGGCGTACCAGGAATTGGAATCAAGCGGGCAGTTGCATTGTTTGAAGAGCATGGATACACATGGAAAACAGTAGTCAAAGCATTTGAAGACAAAGACTTAACAGAAGACGATGCCTTAATGAATGCACGACTAGCAAAGATCCTTACCTGTAACGACTATGACCCAATCGAACATACCGTCATTCCTTGGACCCCCGCCGCCGATTATCGAGCCGACAGTGGAGCAATCTTTTAAGCTTAGAAGGCTTGAAGACTTGCTACCAAAAGCTGACAAGGAAGACATCATAACTTTATTCATGGCGTTACAACGTCAGAACTTTGCCTTAGCTAACACCGTATCTAACTTAGTAAAACAATGGCCCAATCACCTGCCTACTACACCCGAGGCACCATCGAATGCTGGGACTTCATAAGAGACCAGGAACTTAATTATCACCTTGGCTGTGCTATCAAATACATTTGCCGAGCTGGATACAAAATCAGCAAGGTAAAAGATTTAGAAAAAGCAATCGACTACTTACAGAATGAACTTGACAACACCCTACTCTACTCGCCAGACATTGATGGACCAGGCGGAGGAATTCCGGGCAGCTTACAATCTTACGACGAATGGGAATCAGAAGCAGACTCAAAAAGCTTTGATCGATGAGGAATGGTCAGAGTTTCACGAAGCATTTCATTTTGAAGATGAG
>Ga0208434_1001141_pt1 | contig 11152 bp, 14 predicted proteins | sample 13_taG_FD_184086 | JGI IMG/M metagenome (GOLD analysis project Ga0208434, IMG submission 184086) | Marine viral communities from the Subarctic Pacific Ocean - 13_ETSP_OMZ_AT15268 metaG (SPAdes) (version 2) | ecosystem: Environmental > Aquatic > Marine > Oceanic | place: Pacific Ocean | collected... | reverse complement strand
ATCTTTGTTTTGAGACAATGGATGAAGCATCAAGTCGGATGTTCTTGGAATGAGATCTCTGGACGATATGTTGAGTTTGATTATGATTTCTTTTGTCCTGAAGAGTGGAGAGCCAAGCCGAGTGGATCGATTAAACAAGGAAGTGGAGATGCTTTCTATGATGATGAATGTGAGATCATCTCTAAGAAGTACTTGAATGTAGTCGATCAATGTCACGATCTGTATCAAGAGTTGATTGAGTTGGGAGTGTGTAAAGAGCAAGCCCGAATGATCCTCCCATTATCTCTATACTCGGAATGCTATTGGACTGTATCTTTCCAAGGTCTTCTCCACTTCTTAAGATTGCGATTGGATTCACACTCTCAGATTGAGATCCAGGACTACGCAAAGGAAGTTCAATCCATCCTGTTTGGACTCGATGGGATTAAGGAGATCATGGAGACGATCAATGAAATATAAGTTCTCTCGTCATTGGTATTATCATGCCCTCCTTTTATCAGATCAATCTCCATGTTGTAGAGGAGCGGTCGGAGCTGTCATCATCGATTCATCCAATAATCCAATATCGATGGGATACAACGGGCCACCGAGAGGAGCTGAAGGATCTTTATGCACTGGACACACTTGCGAACGCAATGAGAAGGAAGTGAAAAGCGGAACTCAAATTGAGATCGGTTGTCATCATGCGGAAGCGAACGTCTTGATGAATGCAGTCAAGAAGGGAATTGCTGTTGATCAATGTTCATTAGTAATTACAACGGCCCCCTGTTTAGTATGTGCAAGATTGATTCATCATTCAGGGATCAAGGAAGTCTTCTTCCCATCGTCCTCCAAGTATGATCGAAGAGGTCAAGAGTACTTAGAGAAGAATCATGTTAGTGTTTACTTGATTGACTTGATTAAGGAAGAGTGATATAAGTTTTGAGCTTTCTAGTCAGTCTCCTAAACTTTGGTAGGGGAGGGAAACTGATTATTTGAGATTTCATATAGCGTCCAATCAGTCTCCTAAACTTTGGTCGGGGAAGGAAACTGACTATTATGAGATTTAGAACTTAAGGCTAGGTCTGTGCTTGTATCAGACTTGGCCTTTTGTTTTGACTTGATTAAGGAAGAATGATACGTTCCGTTTAATTGACTCTTTTCAGAATGCTTTTGTTTATCGTGCAATATGAATAAAAGTAGAGGGTTGGTTAATTCCTTTCAAACATTAAGTCAAGTCTGTTCTTCTCTCCAGGCTTGGCTTTTTGTTTTTTGGATTAACCTATAAGCCGCTTGAGTTCTTTCTGGATCTCCTTGGATGATAGGCCCATTGATCGAAGTTGACGAGTGAAGATCTCTTCGATGAGTTCTGTATTTCTCAAAGGAATGTCCCATCCTCCATTCAAAGAAGGACTCAAAGAAACCTTACGTCCGCTTACTCGATTATAATATCGTCTTCTTATACTTGCCTTGCTTGGAGCATCTTCAAACTCTTCTCTAATGAGAGTATATAATTCACTCCAAGAGACACCTTGCTTCTTCAGTTCAACGATTCTTTTAGTCATCGGACTACTCATTGAAAGAACTCCTCTACATTTCCTCTTCGATCATATCCTTGCATCTTGAAGACGAACTGTCCGCACATCTCCGCGAGTCTTGATTGAGAGCGGATGTCTAGGAACTTTCGTTTCATATCTTTAGGAGACAAGTTGGAAGCGAAGAGAACTTGAACATTGGATTCATAGAGAGCGTGTATCAATTCGTTCGTCGTTTGGATTCCCCATTCATTCATCCTAAAGAATCCGAGTTCATCAAAGAAGACAACATCGACACGATCTAACCAAGTATAGCGAGGATCTTTTACATCGGTCTTATCATCGAAGGATTGTTTGATTCTTTCCAGGAGGGCTTGATGAGATACATAACGGACTCGCTTCCCTCTCCAAATCATTTCACGAGCAAGAGCAGAGAGGAGATGAGTTTTCCCATTCCCTGTATGTCCATGAATCAATCCTCCTCTTATGGATCGATCTGCAAACTCAAGAGCTTTCTTCTCAAGTCCGTCCTCCCATTCATAGTTCCCCATATGCTTATCGATCGCTGCAGCCGTCATCCCGCTTTGTTTAAATCTTTGGAGATACTGATTAGTCAATCCGCAAAATGGACAAGGCTCCGAGAAAACATATCGTCTTTGGATAGGTTGCCATAATCCATCGTCCTCCACTCGTAAACCTAAAGGACGCTTGGAGATATCTTCAACCTGTTCTCCGTCGTCTCCATCCATCATAACGGGATCATATCGTTGAAGATCATCAATGAACTCGACCCGCTCTCTTACATGGATCTCGCAATGAGATGGAGTGCATCCTTGATATCCGCATGAGGAGAGGAAGTTAATCTTTAGTTTGGGAATACCCATGATCACTTCTTTAGAAAGGAGTCCCATGTTTTCCAAGTCGAAGGAGTGGATCAGATCGGGACGTTGAATATTCGTCTTGATCCCCCCGTCGCTGTTCTTGTGTATTGCTTTGAGTAAAAAGGATAATGATTCGTGTAGACTTTGCATAGCTTCTCTCTTTGCTTAGACTAGAGGTTTAGTTAATTGGGGATGAAGTAGACGTTCTTTGTCCATATGAGACAATCGATGAGAGTTTCTTAGAACGTGTCTCTCAACTTTTTCTCGTTCTTCCGGATCTTTTATAGATGAGTTCAAATAGAATTTATAGACTTTCTTTATTTCTCTTTCTTCTTCTTCAGGTTCTTCTGTAAATCCATTATCCTCCCCATCTAAGCTTTTCCACTTACTAGTTACCAATGAGTTACTAGATTGATTATTATTGTTATTAATTGTAACTATTGTATGGGTGGTCAATTTGCCACTAGGGGTAGTGGTATTTTTGCCACTAGGGGTGGTGGTCAAAACGACACTAGGGGTAGTGGTATTATTGACACTAGTGTCATCTTTACCACTAGTGTCAATCTCGCCACTAGTGTCAATCTTATCGATATGTAAAGTAGTGAGAGCAGGTTCGTTTTGATTATATGAGATTCTCTTTGACTCTCTCGATATAATCCCAAGGTTGATCAGTTTGGATAAAGTCCTCTTTACAGATCTTTCTCCAGTCGAGATAAGCTTAGAGATCTCTCTTGCTGATACTCTTCCTTGGAACGTTTCCCAATCGACCTTTAAGATCATAGCTAAGAGAACAAGTTTATCGGATGCATTCAAATCCTTTGATCTCATAATTAATTTGCGTACTTCATATTCTTTCATATACGCCTCCTTTCATGTTTCTCTTATATAATGATCTCCTTTCTTTTGTAAAGCTTTTTTCTTTTTTTTGTAAAATAATCTTGACAACGTGGTTAAAAGTGTTTAATAGTTGATCTCGAAAGGAGGTCAACATGAAAGACCAAATCAAACAAGCTCTCAAGTCAGAGAGATATAATTTCTCTCACTTAGCTGATCATATGGGATACACCCGAACTTATGTCAGTAATGTACTCAATAAGAAGTACAAGGCTCCGAAGAGATTCTTCTTCTTATTATGTGCAAGCCTTAATGACATGACAGGATCCACTTTTACAACTTCAGACTTCGAGGAATACATCAAATGATTAAGTATGCACCCAAGCAAGACCGACGAACATTCTCAGAGAAACACGCGACTCCGATCTTTATCGTGATCGGTTTAGCAGCTGCGATCGCGTTCAACTCTTTTCATAACCGAACTAAACAATCTGACAAGATCAAACACTTAGATCTTAAGACTCTTAAAACTGTATCCGCTATTTTAGCAAACCAATAAGAAAAACTGGAGAGAAGACCATGTTAAACGATACCCAATTACAAATGATTCAAAACCTATCAACCGACCGAGACTTCAATGACAATGTAAAATGTTTTCTGACATTTGGACATTTATTCGAAGGCAATATCCCGATCACTCTTTCTCAAACTTACTGTCTACATGGAAAGCCTTCTTTGAATGCGGATGCTATGGCAGGAGCTGTCCGACGATATATCGGCAAGGATGGAAAGAAAGTGTGTGCTTCGATTTGGGAAGAGATCACAGAAGACTCCGTCACTGTCTTTGCTTTACGTCGTGATGAGTTGGAGATGGCCAAAGAGTTCGGATTCGATGTTAAGCCTAAGCAATGGACTTATACTCTGGAGGACGCAAAGCTAAGAGGAACTCTTAACCAACCATCTTGGAAGAAGATGCCTAAAGTGATGATGCATAAGCGGGCCTTGACTGCTCTCCTCCGTCTTGCTTTTCCCGAAGTAATCGGAACAGCTTGTTCTCCAGATGAGCTTGCTGAAGTGATGATCCAAGATGAAGCAGAGAGAGATCGTATTGTATTTGCTTCCGTTGAATCCGCTCGTCCTCCAAAGCCTTCAACTCCTCCCGCTCCTCCCAAAAAAAAAACTAAACTAGAGACTCCTCCTCCTCCTCCCATTGATCCTCCATCTCCATCAAATCCCCTTCGCAATTTCTCAAACATCAACACAACGATTGAAGAACTTAAGAAGGAAGGAGCGGACGTTGATCAAGCTTTGGTTGCTATGGAGACAATGAGCAGCAAGCCCCTGAATCAATGCTCTTATGATCAACTCTCTACACTCTTCTATGCTTTCGGAGTCAACCCGATCCGAGTATTCTTACAGGATGGAAAGAAGAATATTGGATTCAATGGATTCAAGGAATGGGATCAATCGGATCTCCAAGTCTTAGCGGGCCTTTACGATTCATTCTATGGAACTTGTTTTGATCCTGCGAAGCATAAGGACCTTGCACACTATTGTTTCTTTATACATGACATGAGCTATCATTATGAAGGATCTTGGAGCGAGACTATGATCATGCTAAGAAAACAACTTAATGAAGAGTTGATCGATCAAAAGACTTTCAATCAATACGAGAATGCAATCAATACGACTCCAGGAGGAGGAACATTCTTTATGATTGCCCGTTCGTTGGGAGTTCACATTTAAGACCGTCGCATCCTCCTGTTAGGTGTGCGTCATTTCCTCCACCAACTGAAGTCAAATCCACTTTAGACCAATCGATCTTGGAGAGTCGGATCCATTCTTCTTCCTGCTTTGTCCCCTCCTTCACAGTTTGATACGGTGCATTCTGATAAACAGTGTCTCCATAATCAGACAGGAGAGCGACACCTTTCACAGATCGACGATTCTTCCAAAGCCAACTCGATACCATGTCCCATTCGTCATCCTTCACTGTACAAGTGTTAGAGACATTGTGAGAGAGTCCTTCAACTCGACTGTCTGAAGATCCATACTCAACCCAATTCGATTGGACGAGAGCGACATTCTCCAAGAAGTCGTGAGCAGTCAACTCATCCCGACATACTCCTTCTCCTACACAAGCGAACTGGACAATGCCTGTATCTCCATCAAGATCAATAATCGATTCGGGTAACTCTTCCTTGATTAGATTCCAAATTGGATTCACCTTGGAGAGTCGGATTGTGCGAATGTATCGATCTGAATGAAAAGGATGAATACCTGAAGACGTTCCTAAAACTGTTGATGTGTTTCCGCTCGGTTTAATGCAAGTCATACGAGACGCATAATTGATCCCGATCCGTTTGGAGGTCAATCGATTCGTGTCCTCTACGATAGCAGCTCCATCTCTGAGGATGGATGGAGTAAAGGAAAGAGGATTGGAATACATTCCCGTCAAAGAGACACCGATCAAAGCTTCTTGTTCAATGATTGTCTTTGATACTCTTCCGAGATATCCCGTCTCAGTATATCCCGCTTGGAGAGTTCCGATATAGGAAGCAGCTTGGCAAGCTTCGAAGAACTCTTCCTCTCCTCTATTCTTTGCCATATTGATTTCAGTTAAATTACAAACGGCCCATCCACTTCGCCAACTCCATCCACCCATCTCAAGCCGTTTACGATTTCGAGTGATGCTTAAAGGAAGATCCTTTTGATGAGTACCGAAAGCACTTTGGACGAAGTAGGGATATAATCCAATCTCGCAACATGGATTAGTTCCAAAGTCTGGAGAGTCCGCAAAGTAGACTCCAGGTTCTCCCCAATCTCGATTCAGTTTTACGACTCGATTGATCATGCTCTTTGTTTCGCTTCCATCCGTTGGAACAGTCGCGGATATGTTTGCATAAGCTCGATTCGGTGCAAACTTCCACCACTCCCCCGTCTTAGCTTTCAACATAAGCGGATCATCATTATCGAATAAACAGATTGAAGCGGATCGTCTTACTCCTCCACTCAGGACGGCCGCACTTAATTCCATACATACATCTAATACATCGATTGATCGAAGGCGTTGTCCGAATCTTGAATGAAGGATCTTCTTGATACTATTCAAACACGCTTCTAAAGGAGCAGGCCCTGGAGCGACTCCACCTGAAGAGATTGGAGATCCCTTTGGACGGACCTTGGAGAAGTCGAACTCAAGTTCATAATCATAAGAGTGATCAAAGTAATCGATGAAGAAGTAAGAATCGATCAAAGCTTGGAGAGCTTCCGCCCATCCTTCGATCGAATCTTGGACGACATACTTCGCGGATCTTCTATTAAGATAAGCGTTCCTGATAATCACTCTTGGAAGTTTGGAGATATCAGAATGACGTACAGAGAATCCCGTCCCGCATCCGCACAGAAGAAGCCAAAACATTTCACTAAAGAAACGAGGGCGATCCGCGGGAGAGAAAGTACAATTATAAATTCTCATGTTCCTTCGTTCAATCGCGGATCCTCCAAATTGAGTTGATCGTTGAGAAGGTACAACTCTTTTATCCTTTACCAGGTTAAATGCCCAATCGATCCGATCTTCCTCTTCAGGGTATTTCTTTTTGTGCATAGTAGCGACACGATCAACAGCGTCCTCCCATGACTCTCTTCCGTTCGGGGTAGGTTTAGCGTATTGAGCAGCGAAGGCCACTCTCCCCATAATTTCGTTTTGCATGATACAACTCTTTAATGTATAGCGAAAACCGTCGCAGTAAGAACAGTCGTTACGACGATTGATCCGATAAGTAATTTTTGATACTCAGACCGTTCTTTTTTTAATTCGAGTTGTAGATTCTTATTCAAGAGCTGGGATTCGTCAAGAGACTTTCTAAAAATATCAAGACGTTTATCGCATCGATCGACTGTTGACTTGACTTCCAATTCAAACCGAGACTTGATTTCACTTACACGAATCAAGCAAGAGTTTCCATGTAAAGAAGTCTGGATATCAGACATATCTCCGATCGATATGAGGAACCCTGAAGAAGGAGAGACAGTCCCACTTCTTACATAGGATGATCTGATCTTGTGTCCATCGTCTAGAGAGATCGTCGCGAATCCAAGTTGAAGCATAAAGGGGATGACTAGATTAATCATTCTTTCCCTCCGACCTTGAAGATGTCCTCCATTAACTTATTACAGTTCTCTTTGATCTCTTCCTTCTCTTGACGACAGATTCTCTGTTCTCTTTCGATACAGGAGGTTTGACCTTCATTGATACACTTCGAGTATTCAATCTCAAGATCTCCGATTTGCTTCTCTTGGAGTTTCATCAAGATCAATTCCTCTCGACATACACTCTCTTTAGAGGAGGACCCAAGAGACATCCCAATCAAGACGAAGATCAAGGAGAGGACAATAGAGACGAGGGAGATCCCGATGGGAGATTGTAGGATCTCTGATACGTCTTTAAAATCTAGTTTGATGTTAAACATATTACTCCTATGTTTTTAAGACAGTCAAAGAGGGAATACCCGCCCAGGTTTCAAAACCATTAGGCTCCCAATTATAAGCAGGAGTTCCCGATCCCGTTGAGATAACTCTTAAAGATACAGTAATATCAGCCCCTCCAAAGTCAGAAGACAAGACAACAGCAACGGAATCTTGACGATAAGGAGGATTTACTTTTCCGTAACCGCCTGCACTTGACGAGGCTCTTAAGTTTGCTAAATAGCCAATAAATTGAGAGTTCGTTTCATCATACCATTGATAATTCAAATCTACGTCACCGCTCGTTGTATCAACAGAAGTACCGCCCATCAAAACAAATGATTTTCCTAGACTGTGATCTAGTGTGAATTGATAATTATTAGATGACGATACACCAAACCCACTGATCAGCTCTGTGCTGTCAAAGTGTGCGTATACTGTGCCGCCTACATTCACGGCATTTTTGCCGACAACTATCATTGATTCAACGCCTGAATATTTTTTGCTTAATGCTGTCATAGTAGTCCTATTACTCTTGAGTAGTCTGTTGAATAAGTAACCCCCGCGGATGACTTCTTGTTTAATTCAAGTTTAATCTTTTGAATGCTATTTGTTTTTACAAAAAAGATTTCAGGTGAGACACCTCTTGCACCACTTCCCCCCGCGTTTTCACTTCTACCTTTCCAAGCTGTATTTGTTCCATCTACTTCAAAATAAGAGACTGATCTCAACCCACCTCCACCAGAAAAAGTGTATCTTACATCTCCAGAGATCGACAAAGGAAAAGCAGACTGAAGAACAGTGTTGTCACTGCTATCAACAAACCCTTCAAAAAGTGAAGTTGTAAATTCTGCAAACGATGTTAAAGATGATTCAGCGTGACTTGTATTGTTAAATATACATACAAGCGGACTTTGATTGGGATAATAAGACATTTTAACTCATTTCTATAATAATCAAGTGAGATCCATCTGATTTTAAAGTACCTGTTTCTCCCGTCACTTTGAAATCATAATCTGTCTGTGAAGTTGGATTAAACACTAATTGACTAATACGAGACTCTGCATTGTTACCCTGGGCACAACTAGATTTAAAGTTACCTTGCTCTGCTGTCAATTCAGTTCCTGATGTATCAAAAAAACTAGCATCATAATTTGTTGTGTCACTATCTCGATCAATAGCAGCAGTTCCAAAACACCAATAATGCCTATCAGCTGCAAATCTGATTCGACCGTTGCCACCTGCAACAAGTGAAACACCGTGACCCGCATCTCCTCTAATAGTATCAAAGTCAACAGTCGTATCACTTGCTGAAGAGATTGATTGATCTGCACTAAGTGAAAGCTCAATGAATCGAGGTGTGTAACTTGAATGTGTAAGATAAGACATAAGACCCCCTTATATTATAAACCAATTCGCACCGTCACTCATGATAGTGATTGATTGAAATTGATTATTGATTACATAAGTTAGAGAAGCGTCTATTGTCTGAGATCCATTTGCATCAACTGTCAATGAGAAGCCGCTTGCAAGATTCTTTATATTATACTTGTAGCCTTCACCAACAGTCACCGCACTTGGTAAATTTACGTTGATGTCTGCACTGGGTGTAATAAAGAAAGCTTCTTCAATTCCTGTTGATGTGCTTATTGTGTAGTCGGTGCCTTGAGAAACTGTCGTGGTATCAGGAGCCGAACCTCCTCCTCCCGCGGCCGCTTCGGCTTCCCATCGAGTGTTTGCATGATTGTAAGTTAGAACGTAATTATCAATTCCTGCCCCTGCAGTATAACTTACATCGTTAAGATCAGTTAGGTTTGCAGCTGCTATACGAGCGTCCGCTCTTGCGTTCGTATAATATAAATTGGATCCTTCGGCAAGATCTCCTGTATCCTTCGTTCCTAGTTGAGTATCAAAACGAGCATTCGTATAATAAAGATTACTCGTTCCTTCGCTTAAGTTATCCGTATCTTTAGTTCCTAGTTGAGTATCAAAACGAGCGTTCGTATAATACAGATTGGATCCTTCGGCAAGATCTCCCGTATCCTTCGTTCCTAGTTGAGTGTCGAAACGACTATCGAAACGAGCGTTCGTATAGTAAAGATTCGTTGTACCTTCCGCGATATCATCCGAGTCTAAGACGACGGCTCCCGTTTGCGTATTGACTGAAGATACTGGAGCAGTCGCAGGGACTTCCGCTTCCCATCTAGTGTTTGCATGGTTATATGTTAGGACGTAATTATCAATCCCCGCCCCTGCAGTATAATTGACATCATTGAGATCGGTTAAGTCCGCGGCTCCAATACGAGCGTCAGAACGTGCATTCGTATAATACAGATTGGATCCTTCGGCAAGATCCCCTGTATCCTTCGTTCCTAGTTGAGTGTCAAACCGAGCATTCGTATAATAAAGATTCGTTGTACCTTCGCTTAAATCATCCGTATCTTTAGTCGCTAGTTGAGTATCAAACCGAGCATTCGTATAATAGAGATTCGATCCTTCGGCAAGATCCCCTGTATTCTTCGTCGCTAGTTGGGTATCAAACCGAGCATTCGTATAATAGAGATTTGTTGTACCCTCTGCGACATCATCACTATCTAAGACGACGGCTCCCGTTTGCGTATTGACTGAAGATACTGGAGCAGTCGCAGGGACTTTCGCCTCCCATCGAGTGTTGGCATGAACATACTCTAGAACATATCCATTGATCCCCGCTCCTGCAGAATAATTTACATCATTAAGATCAGTTAGGTTTGCGGCTCCTATACGAGCGTCTGCTCTTGCATTCGTATAATACAGATTGGACCCTTCAGATAAATCTCCCGTATCTTTTGTTCCTAGTTGGGTATCGAAACGTGCGTTCGTATAATACAGATTGGACCCTTCGGAGATGTTATCAGTATCTAAAGAGACAACTCCTGTCTGTCCATTGACACTTGCTACCGCGTCAGTGTTATCGATCTTATCAAACATTGCCGAATTGATCGGAGAAGCTGCATCTTGATTAAAGACGATATGATCTCCAACATCTAAAGTGACTCCCGCTAAAGTCCCACCAACTGAGACGATATAGAAATCTCCTTTGTCGGAAGAGGTCAAGTCTGGAGAGTTGGTTGTAGCGTTGTAGCTTCCTTTATAAACGAGTCCGCCCGTGATACCGCCCGCGGATGCGGATGGATTTGGTCTAATATCTAAACTCATAAGTCACTCCTTATTTTGAGAATCCTGCGATTAAGTAGAATGTATCTGATCCTGCATTCTTCTTATAAGCGATAGTTGAAACGTTAGTGTTAATAGTCCCTACATCATCCGAGTAATAATAATCGATCGGAATCTCATTAGTCACCGCATCCCCCGCTCCTGTTCTTGCTCTATATTTAATATAAGCTAGACTGCTTCCTTTATTGACTACCGCTAAAAAAGCAAAGGATAATCCTGCAGCTAAGGCGGATCCCGTAA
>Ga0208434_1001133_pt1 | contig 11171 bp, 14 predicted proteins | sample 13_taG_FD_184086 | JGI IMG/M metagenome (GOLD analysis project Ga0208434, IMG submission 184086) | Marine viral communities from the Subarctic Pacific Ocean - 13_ETSP_OMZ_AT15268 metaG (SPAdes) (version 2) | ecosystem: Environmental > Aquatic > Marine > Oceanic | place: Pacific Ocean | collected... | reverse complement strand
TTCCATGATATCGGCTAAGTCTAATGTAAATGCTGTTGTTCCACTTGTTGCCATTATTTATTCCTAATTAACACTTCCACCTTCTACGAGCCTGTCTAATTCTTGAATTAGGGTCGTTTCTGGTTTTAGCTGAACTATTTTTTAATTGTCCTGCTGACCTTGCACAATAAGATTTTCTGCGTTTAGCAGCTTTACTGCCTTTCTTAACTTTACCTGTAACTGCTGTTTTTAGCTTAGAGCCAGGGTTTAATCTTCTATAAGCTTTAACTCCAGCTTTAGTCATGCCAGCACCAGATTTAGTAGAACGAAAGTTCTTCTTATTTCTAGCAGGCATTGAAGCCTGTTTTCTTATCGGCATAAATATTTAACTAGGACTTTCCGCCTCTAGCCATACCTTTAGACCTTTTCTTTTTCATAGCTGGTTCACCACTAGTATTACCGCCACCAAACATTCTTTTTACATAATCTTTATGTTGTTCGACTTTAGAAGATTTACCAACTTCTACCATGCCAGTTTTACCGCCTCTAGCCATACCTTTAGATTTTTTCATAATAATTACCTTTATTTTTTAGCTACAGTTTTTTTCTTAGCTGTAGTTTTTTTAGTTGTTTTTTTCTTAGTTGGCTTCTTACCACCAACATAAGCTTCATTAATATCAGGAGTAGATGGGTCATCAGCAACAAGTTGACCTTTGTCATTTCTTGCTCTTTCACCATTCATCTCAGCACATTTACGTTCTGCATCTTCTAAGTCTGGGTCTGGACCAAATATAGGTCTATAGATTCCATCTGTATCTAATTTTAGAACTTTGTATTGTGCTGGAAATTCACCAGTTTCTGATATTACATAATTTTTATTAGCCATAATTAATTCCTATTAATCAGAATATACTTTTGTCATCTCTAAAGTAATAGAGTAAGTATCTCCTGAAGAGTGTCCTTTAGTAGTAAATAAAATATCTCCTGTTTTACCACTACCTGCATTATTTGGAAGTCCACCAAAGTCTTTAAAATCCATATGTCCGTTACTACTTTCAGCTAACTCTGCTAATAAAACATTAGATGTAGCATCTAAAAATAATTGAACAGACATACCTACGACAGCATGACTAACACGCAATACTCTAACTTCTGAACAAGCTACGCCTGCTGCATTAGAAGCCAAAGCAGATACATCTACCTTGGCTACTGCGGATTCTCCTGTGCCATCACTGACATTCGTAAACTTCATAACACAATTTCTTTCACCATCTATAATAGTTTGTGTTGTTACTGCATCAGCCATAAGTTACTCCTATTAAGCGTCAGCAAATGAAGTTACTAAAGTGCCTGAACCTAAAATGATTCCTTCTACTGCGTATTTAGCACTACCTACTGCAGTTACTTTAATAATACTACCTGCTAATCCACCTTTAGTTGAGCCATTTAATGTAATGACATCATTAGATGCACCAGAAATAAAAGTTTTACCTGTCGCATTAGTAACACCAGTATATAAACCGCCTACGAATTTATCTGTACCATCTGTAAGAATATCCATATCAGTTGCTGCTGTTTCTACTACAAAAGTAAAAGTAGCTCCTAAATTGTTTGTTTGATTTGGGTCGCTATCTTCACCTGGAGTTGTTGCTACTATGCTTGGTAAAGTAAATTTACCATCAGCATCATTACAAGTTAATATTTTACCTGCATGAGCCGCTACTGTTAGTGAAGTATCTGCAGTTAAACTAACTACGTTAGCGTTACCTGCTGAAATGAATCCTGCTAAAGATTGTATTGGACCTGAAAATGTCGTCTTTGCCATAATTTCCTCCTGGGAAATAAGTTCTACCGTCTTGGCTTGTCTGCTAGGTCAGTCTGTAGAACAAGTTAATAATCCTAGATTTAATAATATAACACAAAAAAAAGGGGAGCGTATGCTCCCCTTAACAGTTCTTACGAACTACCTGGTGAACCAAAGATACCTAGTGGGTCAGATACACCGAAAGAATATCTTTCTCTCGCTTTATATCTAACATTACCAGTATCGAAGTCTCCATCCATAGTAGTAGTCATAGGAGCTCTAACAAAATGCTTCATTCCGTCTGGAACATCAGTAGTGATAAAGAAAGCATTAGTATCAGTTAAATAATGATTAACTGAATAACCTTCTGGAATCACTCCATTAGTTTTCACTGCATTTATGTCATTGTCAGCAGTTCCTACTCTGTAGTCACTTTGTAACAATCTAGTTGCTACAAACTGCAAGTCAGAAGGAATAATAAGCTTCCTAGCTTTTGCTGCAATTTTTAGACCTCTTTCATCAGTCCATTTGCCGATTTGGATGATTGCATCTTCTAAAGATGTTTCATTTAAATCTGCTCCTGTTGATGGTCTATTACTATTGGTGCCACCATTTACAAGTGGGTGAGCTGTGCTGAATAAAGCAACACCATCACCTGAAGAAAAGGCAGTTGAGAATCCATTGTTTAATGGATAAGCTGCTTTAACTTGTTTTGTATATGACATTGCACGAGCTAATGCTTTAGTATATCTAGCTGATACAGATACATAGAGGTTATCCTCCATAGCTTCTTCTGTAATGCTGAATCCTAAACCAATAGTTTCATGCGTATATCTAGCGACAAAAGATTCTTGTGCAGTATCATAATTGATAGCTGAACCTTCATCTTTGACTGGAGCTGCTCCAAAACCAGATAACTTCAATTCTTCTTCAAAACTTCTTTCAGAATTTTCAGTTACATAGATTTCTTCGTGCTCGTTTTCATAACGATTATATTCTTCTCCGAATAATGCGTTAAGACCAGGTAAGAGTTGTTTTAACTCGTTAGCTCTTGAAATAGCTGCCATAATTTACTCCTTAACCTATACCTGTTGTATTTAACAACTGGTGTCCAACATTAAACATTACTAATACATCAGTATAACTATCGCCAACTTCACTATCTGGTCCATCGACAAAATCAACGACTTTTAGTGGAAGTGTAGCAGTAGTATTTGCTGTACTACCATCGACTGCGTTTCTGCTTGTACCTATTGCTGTACTTCCTGCAGTTTGCACAACAGCACAGTTCTTGCCAAGGTCGTCTTGTCCAAGAGATTCGTCTGATTGCATTTGCATTAATACGAAAGGGTCAGTAGCAACATACGCAACAATATCATCCGCAGCAGTTGATGCTGGGAAATATTGATTTGGTGTGAATTGCCCTGTAGAAGGGTCAGTGTAAGCACATCCAAGGAAAACACCAATAGGTGTTAAAGTTGCAGTACCAGTATCTTTTTGGATAGTGGTATTAGGGTTATCGTCACCCCACTTTACGAAATCACCAAAGAATATGGATGTACCATATGCATTTTTAATTTTGTAATGTGTAACTTTACCTTGATAAGGGCTTCCAACAACAGTTCCGCAAGGTCTTGCTCCCATGGGAGTTGCACTTGATGACATAATTGTCTCCTTATAAAATAATTATAAAATAAGAAACTATGAATCTTTACCAAATGTTGTTCGTGATTTTCTTTCAAAAACTTGTTTGGTAGCCATTCTAGAATCTTGGTCTTTAAAATATGTGTTATCTACCGATTCCAGTTGAGACTCTGCTAAATTATTAAAGTATTCGTCTCTAGCTTTCGCTTTTTCTTCTGGCATCTTACATAACAGTTGCCCACCAATTTCAACATTACCTTTAACTGACCACTCTGAATTATGGTCCATCATATGAATTTGTAGTTCTGGATGGTCCTCTAATCTACAGGGTTGCCATCCTTCTCTAAATTTTCTAGACACATTAGGATTATCAGATTGACCTAAAAGGCTTGTTCTAATATACCTAAATATCCATCCTTTTTGAGGTGTCGGATTAGGTAAGTTCGATGGGTTTTCCCAGCTTTGTATACGCTGGCTAGCCTCTCGGCTTTCTATTTCCCTAGGGGTACGCTCTTGTGCTTGCTCTTCGCTAGCAGTATTAAGTTCTTTATTATCTTTATCAGACATATTAAGACTCCTTTAATAGTTGGTTTGCATACTGCTCTGGAGTTATATTAAGACGCTTTGCGAGGGCGACTTGACTCTGAGTCAGATGAATTTTGCGAGGTGGTTTACCGCTATTCCTCGTGGCGGGTGCAACAGGATTCATTACCTGTCGTTTTGGGGTATCTTCAACTACTTCTGTTTTACTAGAAGCTACATCTTGGACACCGAAAAAATTTGGATATTCATTATGCATATGTTTATCAACTTCTGCATAATATTGTTGAGAATCTTTTTCAGGTAATATACCTTGATTACGAAGTCTCTTATCAATAGTTAAAGCATAAGAGGTCATTTCTTGGTGTTCTGGTACTGTACTCATAAACCAAGGATTTTTGTTTGACCAATTATCCATGTCTGGGTCAGATTGTTTTTGAATCTGAGGTTGTTCTTGTACTGGCTCTACATATTGTGATGCTATTTGTTGTTGCATCTGTTGTGCATAAGTACCAGCTTGTTGTTCAGCTAAAGTTGCTTGTGCTAATTCTGCTTGAGCACCAGCCATTACATCAGCATCACCTTCTTCATATGCTTTTTTAAATTTTTGTTGTGCGTTATATTTTGCCCATTGAGCATTATTAAGTGCTTGTTGGTTTAAAACATCTCCGCCTTGAGAAACTACACTTTGTAATCTTTCATTCTCTGACATTAAATTCTTTAATACCTTTGTAGCTTCCTGAGACTCTCTCAGAGCCTGTTCTTTAGCTCTACGCTCTTCATGGTATTCATATTTAATTTTGCTTATTCTGTCGCCAGCTCTTTTACTATAGTCTGCAATTTCTTTATCAACTGTTTCATCATCAACAGGTGCTTCATTTGTTTCTACTTTTGCTGGTCTTATATCTTCAGGAGGTCTTTCATCAATTACTTCAACTTCTACTTCACTTACTGGTGATGTGTTTATCTCACTTGCTACACCAAAGAATTTATCTTCTGAAGATTGTTCTGAAACTGGTTGTGCGTTTGTATCAATTACTTGTTCAATGCTCTCACTCATGCTCTTACTACTCCTGTTGGGTCATCGACTACTGCTTCTACAGTATCATCGTTAATTAAACGAAACTCTTTACCATACATTTTCATGCGAGTGCCTGAATAAGCTCTAAATATTACCCAGTCACCTTCTTTGCACCAAGGTCCTGTTGGGAACCTTTTTTCATCACCATAAGCTTCTGTTCCTAGTTTTAGAACGAAACCACATATATTTGAAGTTTCTTCATCTACTATCGTTTTGCTAGCTTTAATGATTCCGCCATCTGTCTTTTCTTGAGCTTGTGGCATTGCAACAAGTATTTTCCAGCCTTTAGGTTGAGGTAACTGACTTTTAACTTCGTCACTAACCTCTGGCTTTTTAACACTATCTGGTTTTGGTATATTTACTTTTTTTTCAGTCATATATTTTGCACGACTTTTAGGTGTCGAGTTCCTATTCTTTAAGGTGTTGTTCTTTCCAATCAAGAACTTCACGCTCTGCAAGGGCTAAACCCTCGATTATTCCTGTCATTTTCTTATATTCAGCGAAGTCTTTACAACTTCCTGTTGAGATATGGTCAGAACATTCATTCATTATAGTTCTTAACTTTTTAGTTAAAAATCTAGAAAGTGATTGCTCATTGATATCATTACTCATTCAGATTGATATCTTTGACTAAATCTTTAGCAATGTCAAGTCCTAATTTATAATCTTGTGTAGATTGTTTTTCTTTATCTGCTTCTTTACTTAGCAAATCGCTAGCAATACGCTGTCCTACATTTAGACCAGTAGCTTCTTGTTGTGCTTTTATTCTAGCTTCTTCTAATTCTTTGTTAGTTTTTAGTCTAGCAGCATCAATCATTATTTTAGATTCATCTATTTGTTGTTTGTTTCTAACTTGAGTTTCTTTAATTTCTAGTTCTTTTTGTTTGGCTAGTATGATTGGGTCTTGTGCTTGTTCTTGTATTCTAGCTTGCTCTGCTTGTGCAGCATTTGTAGAAGCTACTCGTTTAGCTGCTTCAGCAACTAATGTAGATATACGTTTTTCTACATCTGCTGGTAGAGGTTCTCCTACTGGAGGTAGCTCTATACCCATCTCTCTTTCAACTTGTTCTCTAAACTGTAATGCAAGATGTTGCATAATATAATCTGAACCAGCACTTTGTATAACTTGAGCATTTGGACTTTGTTGTACTTTTGCTTGTATGCTTGGGTCTTGCTGTGCAGAAGCAAGTGTTTGTATATGAGCTTCATGGTCTTGGAACTCATATGCTTGTACTGGTTTACCAGTAATAATATTTTGTACTGCTGTAACTGGGTCAACTGCTGGCACATCTTCTTGTGGAGGTACAATAGTATCTACATCTTTAATGCCTAATACTTCAAGCATCTGTCTATGTAGCTGTGCTAAGTCATATAACTGAGGTGCTTGTTGTGCTAATTGCATTGCAGCTTGATATTGCATAATTCTTTGAGCCATTGTTGCTGCATTTGGGTCAGATACTGGAAGTACATCTACTCTATTGTCAAAGTCTTGTACTTTAATCTGCTGACCTTCTTCTACTTCGTAAGGATAATTAGGTTCTGTAAAGTCCTTAATTACATTTACAAGTATTTCAAATTCTCTTTTCATTGCAGCATGAAGTCTTGCTTGAACAGCACTCATTACTTTCATGTTTCTTTCTAGTAATGCTAGAGTTGTTCCAACAGGTGCCTGACTATTCATGTCAGATGTTTTCATTTCAGCTATGCTTGCAAACTTCTTGCCTTCTTCTACTATGTTTTGTAGTAAAGAAAATAATGTAGGTGAAGGTTCTTTATAAGGTAAGAATGTAATATTGTCTCTAATAGCACCACCTGGTACATCTACATCTCTAAACTCACCTGGCATTATAGGACTATCATCACCTTTAATACGCAAACCTCTGGCTTTCAAACCACCTGGCAGATTGCTTAAAGTACCTGCATCTACTAATTGCCTTAGTATAGATGTAGCTGATTTAGCTAATCCACCAATCATATGTATCAAACCAAAGCCATAAAAGCCTAGTCCTGGTAAATATTGATAATGAACAAAGTGCATCCTTCTTAACTTAGCTTTGTCATCTTCGTAATAGTTTCTTCTGATACTAAGAATAATGCCTGAAGGATTATCTATTGTTACTACATAAGGTAATGCGATACCTGTATCTTCACCATTTTCATCTTTATCCTCAAACCCTTTAAGGTCTAAGTCTACTTGCATTTCTAATATAGTATGGCGTGTATCGTAGCTATAACTCTCTGATTCACCAGTCATCTCATTATATTTCTTAGTAATATCTGATGATGTTGGTGTTGCATCTGGTAATTCTATATCTCTGTAGAATCCACTAACCTGCATCTTTCTGATGTCATTAGTAGACTTCTTCATTACATGAGTAGCTCTTTCACAAGTTTCTAAATCACTTGCACCATAATTAACTACAACATCTTCTGCTGGTACAAAGATACCACTAGGTCTGTTTAGTGTTGGGTCAAAGTAAATCTTTCTAAATGCTGAACCTGCTAATGGTAATGAAAACAGCATTTTTTCTGTTTCAGTACGATATTCAGTCATTTCATATGTAAGCAAGTAGTTAAGATAATCTTGAACTCTTTGACTTTGTTTTTCTTTTGTTGAATCTATTGGTCCTACTATCTTTGTTCTTACTGGACCTGCTGCTGGAAATATTTCTGATATTGCCTGCGATTGAAATTTAATAACTGCTTCACTAAGCATTGGATGGAATACACCACAAGCTCCTGCCCAAGGTGTTGTTCTATCTTCAATCTTTAATCCTAACTGGTCTAAACCTTTAGTATAGGTTTCTTCCCAATCAGCTCTTGAATCTCTATCTGAATTAAAAGCATTTAATAATTCATTACCTATAGAATTAAGCTCATCATCTTCTAAATATTCTACAAGGTTTGAATCAAAACTTTCTGCTTGCATTTCGTTTGCACTAGGGTCAAAGTCAACAATCATTCCACCATCTTCGGTTTCTGTTGTTAATGCATTTTGTATTTCAATATCTAAGCCTTCTTCTGGCTCCATCTCTACTAAGCCATCTATTGGCGTAGCAGGTTCGTATTGTTTGTCTATAGCCAATGTAATCTCCTAGTAATAATCTGCTTTACGATTGTGTTCTATTGGCTCATCTTCTTCATCAGAATCTAGAGGAACAAAACCGCCTTGTCTAAATCTTAACAGAGCTTGCGTACTGCTATCAACTAAATCGTCATGTTCCATGTTAGGGAAACCAGCAAACTCTTCTACAACTTCTTCTGCCCATCTTGTTTCTGGTGCCCAAACAACGCCTGAAGCAAACAAATCAGATACAGCATTTACCCTAGATATTTTATCATTACCACGACTCGGTGTATATTCCTGTACTGGTATGCCTGTTTGTCTAAGTTCAAAGATTAAAGGCAAGCCTGCTGCTTTAGCCTCTACAATGAACGCATCTGGTTTATAGGCGTTATACTTCTCAAAAGCCATTTTCTTTAAATCTGGGAACTCTAGACGCTCCTTATAGGCATCTAAGAGTATAAGATTGGGTGCCACAAAACCATCATCATTTTCTTTGTAGAAAACTCCCCATGTAGTACAAGCTGAAAAGTCAGCTCTTTGGGTTTTTAAAAAGGCTGTGTCCCATGATTGAATAATGAACTCACAGTCAGGAGGATTTCTTCCATCCCATACTTGCCACCATTCTCTTTTAACTAAAGCACCCTCTTCAGAAGTAGGGTCTTGTTGATACTGAGCCATCCACTTTGAACTAGGCAATTCAGCCTTCAAAGCTTCCAACTCTTCTAACTTCCAGAAAGCATCCCACAAAGGCTTACCAGAAGGTAAGATTGCAGGCAGTTCTATAACTTCCCATTGGTCGGCTCCGCCACGTTTGACACTAGCATCCACAACTTGACCAGTTAAATCTTTATTATGCCATCTTGTCATCACTACAACGATTGCACCATTAGGCTGTAAACGCTGTCTTGGACCAGATGTATACCATTCATAGGTACGATTAAAAACATTTATGTCTGAACTTGCACCTTCTTGTTCAGAGTGCGGGTCATCTATGATGAGGAGGTCAGCACCTTTACCAGTAACTGCACCACCTACACCGATAGCAAAATATTCACCGCCTTTGTTCGTGTTCCAACGACCCGCAGCTTTGGAATCCGACTGCAAACTAACATTCGGGAATATTTTTTTATAATCTTTACTTCCTACAAGGTTTCTAACCTTCCTACCAAAACCCACCGCTAGTTCTGCGGTATGTGCTGTCTGTATTATCTTCTTTTCAGGTCTGCTTCCCAGAAACCATGCAGGTAATAGGTAAGACGCAAACTCGGATTTGGTATGTCTAGGTGGCATATTGATGATGAGACGCTTTAAATCGCCATTGGCTACCCTTTCAAAGGCATCTGCCATAACTTGATGGTGGGGACCATGGATAAAAGCACTCCAAACTTCTTTAACAAACGCCATATAATCTGTAGAACACTTCTCTCTGGCTTTAGCATCTTCTAATTCATCTAATAAACCTAGTAATTCCCTTTTCTCATCTAAAGAAAGGTTTTGTACTTGACTTAATATTTGGTTACTCATACATCTCCTATACTAGATAGTAAGTATGTACTTCCTAAAATTAAAAACTTACTAAGTTCCTACCACTAAGTGGCACTTAATAAGTAAATACTTTACAAGTAGGTACCTACTAGATGTAAATCACGCTAGATTTTAACATAATTGCACATCTTCACAGGAAAAACAACCATTTTTGTAAAATAATGGGGGGGGTCTAGGGACCCTAGGGTCTTTCCTGGAACAAATTATATATGATATCTGTACAAAACGCTATCAAAATGCAATATATAGGGGGGTCTATGAAAATGAGTAATATCCTGTGCATATCACTATGTATATAAGATAGTAGGAGTCCCGCACACACAAAAGGGGGGATGGGGTCTATTAATAGTGGCGGAATCCAAACACAATATGTAGTGGTTCTGGAATCAATCTGGAATACTAGATGTTGTGTTTCACCCTATATATAGTGCATGGACATATCACACCACATACAGCACACACACAGCCTATGTGTTGCCCTATTAGATAGTTGGTTGTTGGTTGTCTATTGGTTGCTTAGTAATGCTTCGATACGCTCTTCAATATCTCTCTCAACTTCATCACTTGTTCTTGCTTCTTTAGTCTCTACTACATCACTAAACAAACTGACTGACTTGCCTAGTAATTCCAATGCCCTAATCCTAGCTGAATCTGAATCTGATTCCTTGGACTCTCTATATAACTGGTCTATGACATAGTTTCTTGTTCTAAGGCTACTAGCAACTGCTGACTGTTCTTTACGCTCTATAGCCTTATGTATGCTTTGTGCAATCTTAGGGTTCGCTACAAGCTTGCTTGCTTCCACTTCTACCCACTTGGGTATCTTCCCTTGCTTGGTTAAAGTGATGTCATATACCTTTGCATATGCTTCCTTATAACTACCTAACTTGCCCTTGATGATTTCATCCACGAACTGCCTTTGCTTGATGGTTAGTTCCGCTTCTTTTTTAACTACACTTAGACTTGGTTTTTTTGTATTGCTCATATGATAAATATTAAACGAACTGGATTGATTTTGTAATGCTCACAAATAGCTAGCAAATACTATGTACTGGTAAATGTTTACTTTGATGTTCTCTAGCCTTATACTGTTCTCAACAAAGACCAAAACGATTATGTCTCTAAACTGTAGCTACCGCCCAACTGGGTACTCTAAAGGTTTAAAGGTAAGGTTCTAGCAGTAGGATGCGAAGCAAGGTTCTTTAGAAGGTCGTATCTGAATCCGCCAATGAAAGTGGCTAGTTTGAGAGAGTGTAAAAGATAGCGATATCTGATGAAGCAAGACTCATAAATCTCTAAGAGGATTGTATCTAATGGCTATGTGAAATGCATAGTTCTGAATATGAAGTAAGAGGTATAAAAGATTGATATACGAAACTTAGAGGACTACTCCAATAGTCTGTGAATTAACACACTGAAGAGAATCCTAATTATGGGGTTCAAGAAACTTATAAATACTTGGAGGTATTAATTATGTTTAAACCAAGCGAAGCGAAAATGTCATGTCTATC
>Ga0208434_1001125_pt1 | contig 11222 bp, 7 predicted proteins | sample 13_taG_FD_184086 | JGI IMG/M metagenome (GOLD analysis project Ga0208434, IMG submission 184086) | Marine viral communities from the Subarctic Pacific Ocean - 13_ETSP_OMZ_AT15268 metaG (SPAdes) (version 2) | ecosystem: Environmental > Aquatic > Marine > Oceanic | place: Pacific Ocean | collected... | reverse complement strand
GTGTAGATTGCTTGAGGTCAGGAGACCTTGTGTTAGACTGCACACACAGTACAGAGGTCTTGTGTAAAGAATGCAAGGCTTTAAGAGAGAAATAAAAAAAGCCCTCTTGGTCTTGAGGGCTTTTAATAATGTTATGTAAACATCCCTTCCGAGGAATAGTACAAAATTAAATCAATTAAATTAAATAAACAAATGGAATTAGTAAAAGATGTAGATACAGACTATAAGGATTATGTTACTATTCGTAATTTTTTAAAACAAGGATACAGTAGGTATGGGAATATAAAAAAAATATGCAACTCTTATCCTTATAATATTTTAGATGTAAAAATAAAAATAAATCAATTAGTCGATTGGGGACAGGTAGAAAGGAAAAGAAAAAACAATGGAGCTGAATATAAATACACCCTAGTAAATAGATTGCCTGAGCCTTATTCGGCAGTAGGGGTTGAGTTTTTGGGTGGCATAAGGGATGAAGTTAAATTAGGAGAGAGTTTAGAGTTTGCTCCTTTATTATCTTTAATATCAAAATTTTATAATCAAAATATAAACGATGTTCTGTCTAGCTCAAGAAAAAGAGAAATAGTTATGTGTAGGCACATTTTTTCTCATATAGCTTTTTTTAATATACCTAATGTTACTAAGCGTAGTATAGGTAAATTTTTAGGAGCACGAGACCATAGCACAGCAATAAATTCTATAAGCAGAGTAGCAGGTTTCTTGGAGGTAGATAAAGATTTTAAAGCAGAGTACGATAAATTATTAAAATATATAGATTTAAGAATAAAAAATTAGGATAATTAAAATATATTATTTAGATTTGAAACCACAGGGATGAAATTGTCTGCATACGAAAAGGAGAGATTAGCTCACATTAACTATAAGATGGGGGTTATTCACGACTTTGTAGATGACATCTATGAACTTCTAGTCGACAGAGATTTTGATGAATTGAGTGATGTGCTTGTCGAGTTAATCGAGGAGTTAAGAGAAATTCAATTATCAATTACCGATGAGCTATAGTGATTTTAGACCAAGACTAAAAGGCAACAAAAAAGATGCCTACCTAAACTTAACCAAAAACGAAAAGCGTATACTTGTTATAGGTGACCTGCACGCACCATTTACCCTTGACGGGTACTTTGAGTTCTGTAAGGACACCTATGCAAAGTATAACTGCAATCAAGTAATTTTTATTGGAGATATAATCGACAACCACTACTCGTCATTTCACGCAACTGACCCGGATGGGATGGGCGGTGGAGATGAGCTTGACTATGCGATTGAAGAGATTGCTAAGTGGCGAGATGAGTTTCCAAAAGCAGATGTGTGTATTGGAAACCACGATAGAATAATAATGCGTAAGGCTTTTGATTCTCAGATTCCTGCACGTTGGATAAAAGATTACAATGATGTACTTGGAACTAATTGGAATTGGGTTGAGCAGGTTGTCTATGATGGTGTACAATACGTTCACGGTGAAGGAGGAACAGCCCGGACTAAATCTAAGAATGATATGATGTCAACCGTACAGGGACATATCCATACACAGGCATATACCGAATGGAATGTAGGTAAGAACTTCAAGATATTCGGAATGCAGGTAGGTTGTGGAGTTGATGGTAAGTCATACGCAGCAGCGTATGCTAAGAACTTCAAGAAGCAAGCTATTGGATGTGGTGTAGTATTCGGTGGACATACAGCAATTAACTGTATGATGGAGCTATGAGTTTAATAAGAAACAGTAATCAAGTAAAGCAAGCTATAGATTTTACAGGTGTTCAAAATGGTAGAATACATCCATCAGATATAGATGCGGTTTTAGAGTTTGATAATGAGGCTTTAATACTTATAGAAGTAAAGAGAGAGAACAACGATATACCTACAGGTCAAAGACTTTTGTTAGAAAGAATTTGTAATTCTTGGAGAACAGATAAATCTATAGTTTTAAAAGTAGTTCATAAATATAAAAACGACTCATCAGACATACCATTAGATATGTGTATGGTTGAAAGCTGTTATTATAATAAAAAGTGGATTGATAAAAAATCAACATTAATAGATGCCTTAAATAATATAGGCGTTAAGTGGAATATTAAAAAATTAAAATTTTAAATGGCAACATACGATGATAAATTAAGAACACTAGAAGCATTAAGAGAATCAGATGCAATGGTTGTAACAGGGTTTGGAGAAGCTCTTATGGGCTATTGTGACTTCAGAGGTAATCTAGTGGCAGCTTATGACATAGACAAGTGTATAGATATAATTGCACAAGATATGGAGTATGAAGATGCTATAGATTATTTTTACTTCAACATACACGGTGCGTATGTAGGAGAAGGTTCACCAATTTTCATAAGATTAGACCACAACATATGAGCAAAGGACCAAACTACGAAGAATTTATAATAGCTACGCTAATTAATTTAGCTATAGTTTTGTTCGTCTTGAAGTTAATCTTGTAATCTTCTTAGGCTTAAAGATGTTCTTCATCTTCTTTGGCTTAACTCTTGCAGGTAGATTCTTTGAGCCGTATTCCTTCTCCCACTTTGCTGCAAGCTCGGGCATATTTTTGTACATATATCGTCTCTGTGCTTCGCTTTTAAATGGCATAATTATCTTCTTGTTCTTGAACTTCTTGTTTGTCTCCTCGGTCTTTCTTTTCCTTTACGAAATGCAGGTGCATAATTAATATCTCCTCCTTCTTTTATTATTTTATTCACTCTTCTCTGTAAGTTTTTTAATCTTTTTTCGGCTAACTTTTCGTCATATCCTTCAGATTTAGGACCGAACTGAACCTCCCAAAGTGAATAATCATTGGTCTTCATATCTTTTTCGTCTTCATATCCCATTAGTTTTTCTTCCATAGCTTGCTTTTCTATTTTAGCTTTCTTTTTAGCTACAGTTAAATCCTTATATATGTCCTGATAAACCATCTTTTTTATATCTCTATAAAAAGGAATCATATTTAGATTACCAAATATTTCAAGAAGAAGCCTGTCTGTTCTTTCTCTATTTTGTCTTACTACTGCATCAGCTTTTGTTTTTTCAGGTGCAGTAGCTTGTTTAATCATAAAGTCTATTGACTTCATAAAAGGAGTAAGTGGACCTCCTATTTTCATTATAACATCACCTAAATCAGATTGTCCTTCTCTTCCTGTTTTTTGAAATAGATTAAATTGTATGGCATCTTTATATGGGTCATAATCGCCATTTCTTAAAAACTGTAATTGCTCCTCATTAAACCATTCTACACCCGCATTTATAATACTTTTGAAAGCATTGCCAAAATCTCTACCCAACGTAAGCTGAGTGAAAGTTGAAGCAAGTGCCTGACCAAGTTCTTGATAGAATGATTTTTCATCAGCATATAATAGCTCTTCATCCTCGATTTCATCTCCAAATATTTCATTAGAAATTTTCAACATAATTTCTGTCATCAAGTTCATACCTACGGTATAAAGAGTCATACGAACAGTAACTGCTGCTAATAATGCTGCTCCTTGCTTTCTACTCATTTCTCCTCTTCCCACCATAGCATATACACCTGTCCTAGCTGCTGCATATTCAAAATGCAAGAATTTTGTCATAAACTTATTGAATACATTATATCCTTTCAGCAATGTAGATTGATTAGGTTTTACAGTACCTTTAAGTATACCCATAAATGGATTATCTGTTGCACCGGTTTGAGTTGTTTTATTATCTGCCTTTTTCTTAGCAGCATCCAATGCCTTAGCGTTTTCGTTCATATACGCTTCGTCATTTTTAAGTATCTTTTGGAAGTCAGGAGATTTACCCGTTATGTTCTTAAACTCAACATCAAAAGTACCCATCCATAATCGTTGCATAACAATCTTATCGGGAGTGGATATTAATTTATCAGCAACTCCCTCTATTGCTTTATAGGATGACTTTAATGAGGCATCATACTTACCTATAGGGGCAGACTTATTTACTAGCTTAGTTAGAGTGTTCATAACTGTACCCTTCATCTTACCTGCCTCTCTTCCCTGTGTTTTATTTATTAAACTAGAGTCGACCAACTTACCTGAAAGCTCATCAAATCCAAAAATCCTTGATGTATTTACAGACCCAACATTATCCATTATTATAGAGCCATTATCTGCTGAAGTAAATTCTGCTAGCTTCATACCTCTAGCAAATTCTGTAGGGGAATTTATCGCAGCAAAAGCCAAGTTACTACCAAGTTCAGCAACAAATCTAGGTGCACTTGCTAGCATAGTTCTATAACCTGTCTTTGTCATATAGTTTAACACATCATCTGCAAACGAAGTTTCGATAAACGTTGTATCTAAGACATTACTTAATGCTTCATCAAAAGCATTTTCTATCGCATTCAATGTATTTAATTGTTTTTTTGAATCTGAGTCTATTAACTTCCTAGCATCTTCTAATGTTTTGTATGTTCCTCTTATGGTGTCTGATAAATGATAATCCATAAGAAGTTTTTTAGAACTATTAGATACAGACGAATATACATCCATATTTATTGCACTAGGCTTGCCTGTTCTTTTTATTAATAGCTTTGACTTTGTGTTTGGTTTTAACGACTCTTTGTATGCTTCTGATTCAAGTATTCCTCTTTTTTTTGCGTCTTTAACTTCAGGTAAAACATTCAATGAAATATAATTATCTAAAGTTTCTATTGGCTCTCCATATATGATGTTAGAAACATACTCAGCCATTGGTGTCATACTTTGATTAATATCTGTAAGAGTGTCTATAGATTCTTTTTCTGCTTTGTTAAACGAATCGTATAGTTTTTCGTTATCAAAAACGTCATCTACTGTGTAGTCTTTTAATATACTTTCAAATGCTTGTATATCTCTTTCATCATAAAAACCTTTCAGTTCCTTTGATTTTTTTATTGTAGCGTTTAAAATATCTGTAGCACTATTTACTTGTTTACTATCCGGGTTGCTCAAAAACTCTCTCTGAATCATATAAGCCATTTGCTTAAATGAAGATAGTGTAAACTTATTTGGGTCGTATCCAAGAGATTTGAATACCTTATCTTGTGCGTTTTGTATTCTTATGTTTGTAACATCACTTTGATTTTTATAACGAGAATATGCTTCTGCTATTGGCTTAAATACCGTATCAAATATTGTGGTGGTTTTAAAGTCTCCAAATAAATTATCTATATATTTCAGAGGATTTCTTCTAATCATCTCATCTGTAGATTTTCTATTGGTCAACAAACTTTTTACATTGCTTATAAATTTACTTATAGGTAATGGTTTTGCTTTTTTTATAGAATTGTTCGCTAAATTTAAGGCTTTGTTATTTGATGATATATTAGTTGAAATCTTTTTAGCGTAGCTAGTAAAGTATCCATTATTAATGTTGTCTGCTATTTTTGATATATTTTTTAAATCATAGGTTGATAGATTTTCTAATCCTTTTGTTTTTAGTAATTTAAAAAAGTTATTAGCATCATCTCTCTCTAATCTAGTGTCTAGAGAGTTTATTGAATCTTGATTAGCTTTTATTTGACCTATTTCTTTTATTAGTTTTTTTCTTTCTTCCTGTTTTTGTTCCTCCGTCTTTTCTTCAACTTTTTTAGTTTGTGATAAAATTTCAGTTTTATATTTTACCATAAGGTCATATTCGTCCTGATTGATGATACCTTCATCTCTCATAGAGTTTATTGTCTGATTATATGTTGACCCCTTATCAGATTTAGAATACTTTTCTATTAAGCTAGGGACAGTAGAATATTGTTCATTTAAACCCTTGACTATATTGCTAGCCATTTCTTCTACCTTAGCTCTTTTATCTAAAGATACTACAGCATCCTTCTTTCCGAACATTTCAACTAATGATTCGTAATCACTTAATACAGATTCAGGTATTATAGATGCATCTGTATTAAATATTTTTCTCAAGTTATTTATACTATTGGATAATATCCCTGCTTTTTTATTGGCTGTATTTTTTGCTATTTTTCTTTTTGAATTTAATGAAGACATTTTAGAAGAATAGTTTGCATCTTTTATAACATTCGCCATATAATCTACAAACTTACTAATAGAGGTTTCACTTAGTGGATTAACTCTAGATAGTCTAGACAATATACTATTCATTTGCTTTGTAGTAATATTGCCCTCTTGATTTAAGTTTTTAACTTCAGTAGAAATTTGTTTTATACCATCCTTAGCTAATTTAATTATTCTGTCAGCTATGTTAAGTTTGTCTTCATCGGTTATATTTTTTACATCTTCAAGACCTTCTAAAATCTTTGCTTTTTCTTTTTTTGGTTTTCGTACAACCTTTGGTTTCTTTTCTTTAGGCTCTACTTTTACAGCAGGTTTTTTTTCTGATATCTTTTTTAGTTTTCTTTCAGCCTTTCTTTTTTCTTTTTTTAACTCCTTGATATCATCTTTTAAATCTTGAATTATAGATTTTTGGCTATCTTTATAATCTGACTTTTCAGCTTTTAATTCATCAATACGTTCCGCTTTAGATTCCTTGTCTATTTTTGATGCACGAACTTCTTTTATCTCTGCATCAATCCTAGCTATTTCTTGTTTTTCATCACCTTGTTCAATTGAAATCTCCTCTTGTTTGCTTTCTATTTGACCATCAATATCTTCCATTTCAGATAGCAACGAAGACTCTTCTTCAGTAACTTCGGGAACAGCCTTTTCTTCTTTTACTTCAGGTTTAACTTCTTCAGTAACCTCTACCTCAGGTGCAACTTCTTCAACAACATCTTCTGCTGTTTCTAGTATACTATCATCCTTTATAATGTATTGCTCTTCAACTGTACCTCTTGCATCACGAGTGATTAGTTTCACAACCTGAGCATCCGAATTGTCAATTAGTTTCTCCTCTTGCTTTTTTACCTCACTTAAAGGTTGATTTGTATCTTCAACTTTTACCACGTCAATCGTAGTGCCGGGAGGAACTGTGAATTTTTTTAATGGCTTGTCTCCTTTGTAATCACTAGCTAATTTCTTATCAGCAGCAGCAAATTCACCTTTCTCTATTTTGTGTGCCGAGAAAGGCTTGCCATCTTTTATTTTAGGCTGCATACCTTTAAATAAGGTTTGCTCTTCAGTAGTTGTTATTTGTTCTCCCGGGGTCTTAGCTTGCTCAAGCTCAACTTTTGCTTCAGGTGCAACTTCTTCAGTAACTTTAGTTAAGGATTGATTGTCAAAAACAATGTAAGAGTCTCCTTCTCCCTCAAACTTATTGTCATAAACAAATGCATCAATATTATTTTTATTTAAAACATTCAATACATCATCAAAAGTTTTTATTTCTTTTTTAGCAATACCTCTTTCTTTAGATATCAATCCTAAATCTTGGAGTATATTTCTATATTTTGAAAGAGTCCATCTTCCTACATCATCAACTCTAACAATGTTTTTAGGATTTATTCTAACCTTTATTAATCTTTTTTTATCCTGCGGTATATTTTTTGTTTTAGCTCTATTTTCTGATTGCTGTTTAGTTCCTAAATGAATGCCTAATTCCATACGGGGAGACTCGGTTGTTCCGTCCGTCATTCCCATAACTTTAAAATCTGTAAAATCCTCTGATGTAGCGTGAAATAATTCTATTTCTTCTTCAGGTGCAGCTTCTTCAGTAACCTGCTCTTTAACTTCTACTTCAGGTGCAGCTTCTATTGGATTATCTTCAAGCTCCTTCATTTGTTCGTTGAGCTCAGCTACCTTTCTTTTCCCTGCTTGTGTTTTATTGTCTTTTAACTTATCAGCCTCCATTTGAAGGTCTGCAATTTTATCTACAGTAGCATCATTTAACTCAGGCTTTGCTTGAGATATTTGTTCTTTAACAGCTCCCTTGACAATCTTGTTCTGCACTTTATCAGAAAGTTCTTTGTCATTTTCTATATTAATGTCAGAATCAGCTAGTTCTTCGGGAGTCATTGATTCAACTACATCTTTAATAACAGATTCATTTACAGTATTGCCATTAATTTTATATGTCGCAGGGTCTGTTGCTTTTATTTGACTTTGAATAAAAGTCTTAGCACTACCCGGAGTTTCTGCAAAAAACTCAAGACCTACATCTGACCAAGTTGGTGTTTCTCCTATAGCTACAGTACCCAATGCTTCTCCTGTTGCCCCTCCTGTACCTTCAAATCCTGTAGTGACAGCTAAAACTTTCCCTTTCCCTGCTCCTTTAGAAAGCATCTTAGCACCAACGCTACCACCAATTAAACCAAAGGCTGTATCTATAATTCCAACAGTTAAACCTCTAGTTATTGCTTTGTTTCTAATTTTTTTATATGCCTCTTTATCATTGAGCATATTTTTTATATTCTCTCTATTAAGAGGTTTGTCTCCAACTTCCTCCATAAGTAATTCAGAAAACTTACTTCCTGCTTCTAAAACTGTACTTGCAGCACCAAAAGCAAATGGTATAGCTGAAGCAAATCCTGTTACTGTACCTACTGCTGCTCCGGGTAATGCACCAATACCACCAAGTGCAGCACCTGCTGTCGTGCCTGCTCCCGCACCATAAGCCATACCTGCTTGCAATGTTGTACTTGCTGCATCTAGCGATTCTTTATTTGCAGCCATTGATGCAAGACTAGTCGCAGCTACCTCTAAAAGAACAGTTGGGTTTTCTGCTAAACCTAAAACCATACCTAAAAATCCTCCTTCTTCTTCAGAGGTTTTAATGTATTCTTTCATTTCAGCAGACATTTGATATTCGCCTGCTTGTTTTTGAGCTTCAATAAATTTATCTATTTGCTCATTAGATGCCATAGAACCTTTGAGTAATAAATCATTTGTGGCTTCAGCTACATTACCTTGTGCTCTGCCTGACATTACAGCTCTTCCTAAATCATCAACAAACTCACCTAGACCTATGTAAGTCACATCGTCAAATGTCTTTAACGCAGAACCAAAAGCTCCTTCAAAAAAATCTTCTTCTGTTTCGTATCCTTCTAAAGTTCCAAATTTGTTTATCCAATCGTCTTGAGCACTAAGCTCTCTTTTAACTTGGTCTTTTAGTTCAGGAAACTTTTCTTGTACAACAGATTCTAAATCTATGTCGCTTTCGTTTATTTCTCCCTTTTCTACTTTTTGCTTTATTAGTTCATCTTTAATAGCTTTTTGTCTATTAAGTCTATTAAATATGGCATCTGCTTGATTTTTTCTAGTCTCTATATCTAAAGCAGTTTCTCCGGGGACTAATGGTTCTTCAGGTGCAACAAATGTTTCGGGGTCAATCTCTGTAGGTTGAATTGCAGACTCTTCAGTTGCAGTCTCTTCAGGTCTTAAAGGTATGGGTGTTTCCTCTACTTGCTCGCCAAACTGAAATTGCTCAGGAGATTGTAAAACCGATAAAGTATCTTCGACCGGAACTTCCTCTGTAACAGATTCCGTAACGTCCACCTTTTCCTCCAAGGGTATAGAGTCTTTTTTTTTTACATCACCTAATGAAAACTTAGATAAAAAATCTTCTTTACTTTTTGTGTAAAAACCATCTCTAAAAACTACGTTAAAAACTTTATCTCTATATGCTTCATCTTGGTATTGAGATTGAAAATCATCAAAAGATTTTGTGTAATAACCCTCTCTTTTTAATACGTTAAATAACTTCTGTAGTTCTTCCATTATTCTATATTTAGTCTAATTCTCCTGAATCTTCCTCTTCAGTAACTGACCCTTCTCCTTTTACAATATCTCTATATGCAGCTTCATTTGACCTCATATATTTTTGTATCATATCGTTTACTGATTTTATATAATTTCTTGCCCTTTCATTTCTGTCACTAAACGGAATACGATTAAGGTCTCCTACTATTTTAACGCTTAAGTCTGAGCCTAAAATAGATATTATACCTCCATCATCATCTCCATCGTACTCAAATTCTATACCTGTATCTGCGTATGCATCTTTTAATGTATTGGCAAAAGTTTCTGCATCATCTATTAAGTCTTCTTGGAAATTATTTTTTTCAGCTAAACCTGAAACATATTTAGATATGTCTTTTTTAAGTGTAGGAGCTTTAGTTACTTCAGCAAAAATATCTTCACCTAATAAACTAAACTTCTCTTCCTTGCTGTAATTTGCTTTTTTAAGTGCTTCTTTTATATCTCTCTCTCCAACTAATAAAGGACTAGCTGTTTCTATAAACTCCTGTAAAGTCTTTCCTTTGAAGTCTATGTTTCTTCTTACTATTTGTTGAGTTTCTGAATCTTTAATGTCAACATATATTCCTTTATCAGTTCTTCCTACTTTTACTGTAGGGCTTTTTGCATCCATAAAAAAGTCTCTAAAATATTCATCGGCTTCTAATACATCTGATTTATTTCCCGACCATAACTTTTTCATCATATTTAAGACATCTGCATCTTTAGCTAATTTACCCTTTCTTTTTAAATATCTTTCAGTATCAGCAGCCGATGTTCGTCTTTCTTTTTTAGCGGTTTCAGTAACCATAGTTTTGCTGTCAATCATACCTTCCAACACCAATCCTATACGTTCTTCAGCTATTTCTTTTTGCGATTCAGTTAACTCAGCACGACCTTCTTTTCCATTGGATATATCAATATAAATTTGCTTTTCTCTTTCAGCAGGGTCTTTAGATAATTCATCTCTTTTTGTTACAACATCGTAGCCTCCTATATAGTCGGCTAATACAGATGATGTACTTAGGTCTGAGCTAAGAATGCCATCTATTAAAGATTTTTTTAGCTCTAAGTAATCACCTCTTTGCCTAATATCTGTTATGACTTCAGTTCTACCTTTGTTCCTGTAGTCAGGTGCTGTTGCTGTGCTTGTAATAAATGTTGCCAATCTATCCGCTGATTTTTTAGCCTCTGCTTCAACATCAACTTTATTTACAAAGTTTTGAGCTAAGTTAAACATAGCCTGTGCACTCATAGCTCTACTTGGGTCTATAGTTGTTACACCATTCTTATCTGTAACTAACGGAGCAGCTACGATAGCACCCGTACTGTCAATAAAGAAATCATTCTCATTGAAGTTAGTCATATTAGATATATCTTCAAATATCTGCTGCTCAACCTTACCTGAGATATCTTCATCTAGTCTGTTTAGATGCTCTTCGTATAGCTTATTGTAATTATTGCTTAAGTTAAATATTTGGTCTGCACTACTGTTCATTCTCTGAACCTTACGCATATATTCAGCAGGAGTAATTCTACCTGCCTTAAGGTCTTTATTGGCAGCCAACAAGTAAGAACTTG
>Ga0208434_1001123_pt1 | contig 11252 bp, 11 predicted proteins | sample 13_taG_FD_184086 | JGI IMG/M metagenome (GOLD analysis project Ga0208434, IMG submission 184086) | Marine viral communities from the Subarctic Pacific Ocean - 13_ETSP_OMZ_AT15268 metaG (SPAdes) (version 2) | ecosystem: Environmental > Aquatic > Marine > Oceanic | place: Pacific Ocean | collected... | reverse complement strand
TAAACCGAACGCGCACGGCAGATAAACTTGGTTTTGCATATACGGCGGATGCAGCAAGGCATAGCTTCGGCTCTTACGGATATTGGATGTATGGTCTGGAGTGGACGATGCACACGATGGGTCACATGAACTACGATACCTTTAAGACTTATTACATGAATAAAAAAGTATCTAAAGCTGAGGCAGGAAAGTATTTTAATATATAACGCTGTCAAAGTTTTACTCATCTGATAAGTTGGCATGATTTGTGACGGACATATAATGTCCTTTTCAGCATTCCCTAAGAAACACGAAAATAAGTGTTGCAATACCAGGGTGTATGTTTTTATTTTCTAAAACATGGAGAATGGCGAAAACGACTGGGAGAGAGAACAATGGCGACAGGATGAAGCACTTGCATTGTTTGAAAGACTTAAACCTTTAGTATCAGAATACTTTGATGACTGGATTATTACCGGTCGTAGGGTTAGCTGCGGGACAAAAGTAATCATAGGTGATTACAGTAAGAGTAAACCCGATATGAGAACCCTAATGTCCAATGCCAAAAAATGGAAAGCAAACACCCTGGAAGATACTAACTAAATACCCCCCTGTATTTGTAAGGCTATACGCAAAAGAGCGTGCAGGCTCAAGAATGCACTGCGCTCTAAGTGATCAAGAGATAGCCATTAGGGGAAATATTGAAATTGATAAGGTAAAGAGAATCTCAAGATTGACGTCTTGGGACTCCGTTGCAATCGGGGATGCACATAACTTCTGCGTAGGATGTAATTTTGATCCATTTAATTATCATGATCGCAATAGAATATCTGCATACTCCAAGAGGGGGACATACGCATTTCTAAGAAGATCGGAACATTGGACTACAACATTCCTGCCTTTAATAAGAATATTCCAAGATGCCAAGATCGCACAAAATTAAGACCGATGTCCTGGCTCAAGCTCTTAAAGAGTTTGACGGAGACTATAAGAAAACCGCAGAACATTTTGATACAACAGCAGGCAAGATAAGGGAGCGAGTATATAAAGACCCTCAACTTTATGCAGTGTGGGTGAAGAATGGAACTAAAGAGATGAAGCCAGATGGTATCGATCTACTAGAGCGTCAACATGAGTTTGATGACGAAAAGGGAACTAGGTTACTAGAGGCTCTTGATAAGAATTCTCGTTATGTATTTAATAACGAGATTGCAAGCGTCTTGACAAATCAAGACAATGTAAAAAAACTTGAAATATTCAAAGATTTTGATGACTCGGTTGGGCTCTTAATGGCAGAAGCTCTACGCGTAACTCAAAAAGTTAATATCAGGCAAAATATGAGTTTGTTTGAGGTGACAGAAGCTCTTAAAGATGCACTTGATGAGGATGGAATGGATCCCGAAGAGAGAATATTACAAACTAGGCTATTCCTGCAAGCAACAGAGCAACAAGGTAAATTTTACGACAGACTGCTAAAAGGCCTTGAATTCCAACTGAAGCTCGCAAATGAGAAAGATAAGAGGGAGACAAAGAAAAAACCAGGCTTTAGACCTCTCAAGGAACTAGAAGATGCCAAAGAAGAGTAAGGTAGATCACAAGATTCTCATAGAGAAATTTGCCCCCGAAGAGCAGGTTTTAGATCAGCGGGATACTAAACCTTGGTTGCCATCACTAACTAAGACCCAAAGAAAAATATTTGATGATGCATCAAAGTATATTTTAGCATACGGCGAAAGAGGTTCAGGTAAAACTTACTCCCTAGGGGGGCATAAGTTAGTTCGCCATTGTTATGAAAACTTTAACGCTCTAGCACTTATAATAGTTGGTGTGAGATCGCAAGCAACCATGGGAGGGGTATGGCATAAGCTTCAGGTAGAAATACTACCCGAGTGGGTTGATGGAATAGGCTTAAGCCACACTGACGAAAGGCAGGATACCCAGAAAAATCTATATATGGATATAGAAAATAGGTTTGGTGGGCACTCTCGAATATGTTTAATTTCCGTACCCTACGGCTCATTTATTAAGGATAGGATAAAAGGATTTGAGCCAAGTCTAGTGTTCGTAGATGAGCTTACAAACTTGGATACAAATGATTACTTTAATGCAGTTGTACAACAATTAGGCAGAAGGCAGGGTATCCATGGACCTCAGCAGTATTTAGCTGCATGCAATCCTGATGGCCCGAGTCATTGGGTATATAAAAGATTTTTCGAAGACCCACTAGATGATGATGGGAACTGGAATAATGATTACTCAGTGTACCATGTAAAAATAGAGGATAACATAGACAATTTACCTGACGGATATTATGACAGGATACAAGAAGCTGTAAAATCTGATCCCATAGAGGAAGCTCGCATGGTAAGGGGTGAGTGGATAGATCGCCCGGCGGGGAATGCTATTTTTGGTCCTTACTTTAATAGGGAACTACATGTGAGGGGTAGTGCAAAAACAGGGATACTACCCAATACGGATTACCCAATCTCAATAGGCTGGGATCCAGGTTCGGTAAATAACGCATGTATTTTCATGCAAGCATTACCTGGTGAAGATAGAACCGTATGGATTGTGTTTGATGAATTTGTAACAATAAATAAAAAACTTCCTTATACCACATTAGTGCCTTTGTTAATGAGAAAAATGGCTTATTGGAATAGGAGAATGGAGCATAAATTTAAGTATATCCACATATCTGATAACTCTGCATTTAATCAATTTAGGGCGAAAACGGGATCATATGATGTGAAGGATATAGAGGATATTTCTAGGCAAAAAGCAGAGACATTTAATTTAGAACCCATCCGAATGCGAGCTGCTCCTAAGTTTTCTGGGTCTGTGGAGTCAAGGGTGAGGATAACGATAGCTAAACTGCAATCAGAGGAGTTTCTTGTTTCATCACAATGCACTGCAATTTGTAAGATGTTTCAAAACCTAATATGTGAAAAGCAGGGCAAAACATATGACCCTAATATAGCATTTAAGCCAAGGAGGAGTATCTATGTTCACCCTTTTGATGCAATGTCATATGTACTTCTACAGTACAACTCATCTAATGCTGAATCATTACAGGTTTCCAAGTCAGAAATCATAGAGATTGGTGCTTGACCTTTTGTAACACTAAAACATAAGTTACTTTATGCGCATGGAATCATTAGTAAACTTCGACCTCGAAATGTATCCTGATCTTTTGGATATGCTTGAAGGGGTATCCGCAGGAGATATTGTTACCGTATCTGGTTCGTTTCAAGTTAAGGAACTTACCGATAAACGTTTCTCCGCTTCTTTTAACGACGACGATGCATCTGTCAGTATATCAAAGGTAGGAGGAGACGAACCTGAAGACGAAAGCGAAGACGATTCAGACTCGGAAGAGTCCGAAGCAGAAGAAGTTACCGGGTGATTCAGAGTATACGACAAGTGCTTCGATACTTATGGACGCACATTATGCGCGTCTTGGTATCAAGAAAAGGTGGAACAAGGAAAGAGTAGATAAGTTATGTGGCTTTTTAAGAATGAATTACGGAGAAATCGCAAGCCTCCTTCATATGCCTCACAGAGAGTTTATCCGAAAAATATATTCAACGAAACCCTTCGATGGCCCATTATGCCTAATTTTAACAATCATTGAGAGTAGATATTTGCATAACTACACCAAGGATATAATCAAAAACTTATTTAATTTTACTGATGGTCAATAGGGATATACTTAATAAATACGGATGCACAACAGAGAGGCTCCGTGAAATATTCACTGCCGAAAAAGACTCTAAAGATCATGATACGCGTGAGTATTTTCAGGATTTATTACAATCAAGAATACTTGAAGGTATAAGAGAGAGTGCAGAAAATGCCAAGCTGTACATGAGTGTTGATATGGCATGGGATTCTATACCTATAAATAAATCTACCATTCCGTTATTACAGTATGCACAGGGGAAGATTTCAGTAGAGGATTGTCATGATAAATTAAATGATCTTGGTGTAGCCGATAAGTTCTGTGAGTATGATGACGAAGGGTCGCTTAGAAATATAAACGCACTTCGATTATATGAGGTGTCTGTTAATATTATCCGATCCTATGTAACTAGAAGGGTTGCTGCACAATCAAGCAGATTTAGTAATTTGTACCCATATTTTAAATATGAACCAAGAAGTACCGATCTAGCTGACAAGCTTCGGGCTGATGTATTATCTCAGCGTGTTGAAATGATGACGGAGCAATTTGGGTATAGGCATCAGTTTGAACAAATAATAAGACAGATGTTTATGTACGGCCATAGTGTTGCGTTCCCAGATACATCATGGACTGAAGATATACAATGGAGGTACACGAATGACGATCTTACTGGCGGTGAGGATATGGAGTCATACGCAGAAAGAGCTGGAGTTCATTTCACCACACCTCACCCAACTAGAGTAATTAGGGACTCATCTCGACCACTCCATGATTTAAATAACAACCAGGGTCCACAATGGATCGGGTATTGGGATATTGTTCGGTATTCTGAAATTTACGGCAATGCTTCAACATGGAATTCAGATAAGATAAGTTATACAAATAGTTTATCCACTCTATATAATACATATGCTGATTTTTTTGGTTATTACTTTCGAGATGATTTAGTGTTTCCTAAAGTCCAGGATCAATACTCTTTTAAGAATGAAAGGGTTGCGCAGACAGGCATGTATGCGGGAGAGGAGCTAGATAAGGGATTATTTGTCACGCAGATGTGCATGAAGGTAAACCCACTTAGGGATGGACTTGGAGAGTACCCTCATGATGTGTGGGTAAAATTTACAGTAGCTAGTGACGAAACTGTTCTTTACGCAGAGTATCTTCCATCACTTCCGGCCGTGTATGGTGGTATAAATGAAAATGATGATCGTATGTGCAACATATCAGTTGCCCATGAGATCATGCCATACCAAGATCAAATGACGAATATACTTAATTCTATGCTCGAGCAGATGAAGATGAGCATGTTTAAGATATTTGCTATAGACCAAGATGCATTAGATGATGATGTAAAGGAGTACATTAAAGATGCGCTGGCTGATGATACATTTTACGCAAAGCCAAAAGCACTATTTTATTCAGGTCAAAAAGCAGCAGACCTAGGTATTAATAATAATGACTTCATTAAAGTAGTCGATGTACAGAAAGAACTTTCCGCAGGGGTCAACCAGTCGATCCAGGCGATCCTCCAGTTATTAAATCTCGTTGAGCGCTTGCTGATCCTTTCTCCACAAGAGTTAGGGCAGCCCGCTCCTCGGGAGATAAGTGCTACTGAGGTTGCTGAGATAAGTAATACAACGAATGCGATTTATTCTTTTATATCTGAAGGTATTGACGACATGAGGGGCGCTATGAAAAAAGTGCTATATGAACACTTGGTCTCCTGCTCTAATGACTCTTTTGTTGTGCCAATAAAAGGAAGGTATTCAGAGGAAATAATACGACAAGCTGGGTTTGATGTCGAAACCACTGGGGATGAGATTACATCAAAAAGAAATGTAATTGGTAAGCCTGATAATCTGATTTATGAATATCTATTCAGTGGGCGTGATGGAGCTGAGAGAGCTAGGGATACCCAATCCGCACAAGTTCTAGGTCAATTAGTTATGCAGTTAATCCAAGTCCCCGACATGGCAAAGGCATTAGGCAAGGAAAGAGTTTTTAATATGTTTAATGAAATATTCCGAATGTCGGGAGCTCATGATCTTAAGCTTGAAGCTGACGAGCAGGATATGCAGGAAGATATGAAAAATGTCGGTAATGAGCAATTTATTACACAACTGCGAGAGCAATGGCCTCAAGTAGTTCAGATGTTAACAGGTTTAGTGCAACAACTCCAAGGCGGTCAAGGTATGCCACCCCAAGGTGGCGGTCAACCCCCACCTCCTGGCGCACCACCAATGGAACCACAACAACAACCAAAAACATCACCTGACCAACAAGTCCAGTTATGAGCGAAGAAGAAAACCCTGAGGTATTAGAGCAGCAAAAAGAGGCAGAAGAAGCACAACAGGCAAAGCCTGAAAATGAAGGAAATGCTTTATATAAAACACTCTTTGATATAGCAGAAGAAGCTGAAGAAGAAGTATCGGAGTATAGACCTCCAGTTGAGCTTAATGAAGCTGTAGAAACTTTAGGCCAAAAAGAGGAGCAAGAAGAAGTAATTGAAGAGCCAGTAGAAGAGGTAAAAGAGGAACCGCAGAAAGCTGAGCCAAAGAAAAAGAAACTCCGAAAAGTCATTGATCCGGACATCCCTGAGGATGTAAAGAAGCAACCATCTTATATTGAATCTACGGAGGATAAATTCGTACCGTCCGATGAGGACGCTGAATTCATGGAGGAGTTAGTCCCTGAAGAGCGTGCTATTTTTGAAAAAGTTCTTTATGCGGATAATAAATTAGGTGGAGACTACAAGGGGAAGTCCAAGCAATTTAAGCAGTTCTTTAAGAAGAATAAAGAATTCGTAGAGAAAAAAATGGCTGAAGATGACTTTTATGATCCATCAACAGATGACCAGTATGTAGAATTTGTTAAAAGCAATAAGCCCAAGTTCACTCGAACGGACGAAGATAATGTTTATCGGGAGATGATACTCGAGGAGGCCGACCGAAGGCTTGAGAAAAAAACACAATCAAAAATTTCAAAGCTAGAGCAACAAATAAAAAAGTACGAGGTTATGCCTAAGGTAAACCAGGCAAAAGCAAATTTTAGAAAAGTTGCACAACAGACTGTTGTTCCTGAAGAATTTCAAAAAGAATTCAAAGAAGGAGGGGAAGATGCAGTTAAAAAGTTTGCTGAGAGTAACCCACTTGAATACCAAATACTTGACCGCAATACTAAAGAGTTATTGCAATTTAGTGACGCATTAACTGATATATTTTTAGATCCAAGCTCTCAACTTGATATAGCGGGGAACGAAACGCATAAATATCTAAATGATTGGCTGAATGCTGAGCAGGATAATTTTATAAAAAGTGGACAAACACAACAAGAAGACGGCAGGGTGTTCATGCGCAGGGAGAGATACTTTCAGCTCCCTGAGGGCAAGAGGTCCGAGTATTACACTTGGTCGGACAATGACTTATTGAAAATAATGGCTTTACGCTATGGCGATAAGGTAAATGCCGAGATTAAGCACCATAGGGATCAGATGGAAAAAGCTGGATACACTAGAGTTTCTCAAGCAGAGCAACCTGCTGTAAGTCAACAACCTGCTAGAGCTAAGCCTCCCGTTTTGAATGCTACACCCAGGCAGGGCAGTGTAGTGGATACTAAGCAATCACCTAAAGCAGATGGTAGTAATAATGCTATACTATCTGCCCTAGGTTTGTAGATCCGAAAACATAGTTTTAGGATACCGCGTTAAATAGGTCATAAGTTCAATAATTAGCAAATTTTAAGGTTTTTTTTATGAAATGAAGTTTTTGTAGTTTTTTATGTTAATATCAGTTGTAACACGAAATATCGTATAACAATAACAATATTAAAATAATATGGCTACAAACTCATCATTACCAACTCCGAGCGCTTCTAGTGCGAGTTCTCTCGTAAAAGATCAATCGGGAGCAAACTTCACAACTGCTAATGTCGCTCGTATCATCAAGGTAGATGATTCAACGGGCTGTACCTTAACGAACGCATCTATTAAAGGTCTTACTCCTGCGGAATTTGAGGCTCTTTCAAATAAAGAAATCGACTTAGCTCGCGTGATAGCTAGCTCTGCAGAAGCTAAAGTTTTAGGTGTCCGTCAACGCGGTTTAGTTGACCTTCTTAATAGCTCAATTACAAATATTAAGCCTCTTATCAATAAGGTAAATGTTGCTGAGCAATCAATTATTCTTCCATATATACAGAGACGCCAACGCTCTATTCTTAATAGTGGTTACTTTGCTGTAGAAGCTGGTGTTGCAGCGACTGGAGCATCTCCGATCGATTCGAACTCTGGGTATTCTCTTGCTCCTCAAGATTGGGAAGTAACAGTAAACTTAGGTGCTTCTGATTGGGCAACTCCAATTGATCACATCGAGCGTTACTTCTTAACTGGCGGTTTCGTAGTATGTAATTGGTGGGACAGTGGAGCAGGAAAAGAGCCTATTGAGGTTCAATTTCAAATCATTGGAGCCGCAGATGCATCAGCTGGTAATATCCAGAAGGCTAAAGTTACACTTCGTCCGGTTGGTAAACAAATCTCAGCAACATATGCAAATCAAGCAACATGGAATGGAACAACTCCAGCAAGTGCAACTCAGGTAGCATTGGCAGCTCAGTATAAACCAACTTATGGTATTGTGCAGACAATCGCTAATAATGTTAATGACTTTGAAGCATGGTGCCAAAATCAACCAACTGATTTGAGTGTAAAGATCATTGTTAACTGGTTGCAGACTACTCGTGAGTCGAGAACTATTGACCAGTCCTACAAGGAAACTTTGCAAAAAATCATGAACGGAGATGTTAATAGCTACCTCAAGTCCATGGTTTACACTCCTTTGTCTGAGCAAAACAAGATTGCCGCACAAGCATCCCAGGATCAATGGTTGCGCTCTACTTGGTTCAATCAGCCAATTAGTGATAAGCAAACTCCTGAGACATACATGAATCTTCCTGCGGTTACTGACCCAGAGGATTCCTCATGCACACTTGAGTATAAATCTAATGCCCTTGGTATTAAAGCTCTACTTGCTGAGTCCAACCGAGTTAAATCCAAATCTGGCGGAGTTTACACTCTTGAAGATCTTCAGTCTGACATCTACTACCTGAAAAGAAACCGCGAGCAAGATGGTTCTTCAATCAGTGTTGTTGATGTGATGACCGATCGCTTTACCTATAATAAGCTCTTTGAGGTATTTAATAAATACTACCAAGGTCGTTATGGTTGGGGATTAGATCGTAATGCTCAAATCAATCAACAGATTACTCATAATGGTATCTTATTGTTCAACTACTCAATGTTTGATTTACCTGAAGTAGGATGTCAACTTGCAGTATTCCATGATCCTTACTTTGATGACATGATTAATCATGGCGCTCAAATGTTCAATGGAGATGGGTTTGCTGGAGCTGATGGCGACAAGGCTATTAAGGATGACGGAAGTCGATCCACTCAACCTGTGTTCGGAACTGGCAACGCTAGCAAGAGTGCTGAGTACTCTAAATCTATGCGTTCAATGTGGTTCATTGATTGGTCTGATGTTAAGATCGGAATCGCTGGAACAAATAGCGTGACTCGCAAATGGCCAAAACCTGAGGTCATGGAATCTTACAAATGTCGTATGGCACACAAGGAAACTGAGTACTCACTCCGTTCTACTAAGTGGACTACTATGATGGATGTTCCAGCACGTCACTTAATTGTTGAAAACTTTGATGTAGCCGCAGCGACCAACACTTGGTCAACATACATCACTTAATTGTAACCTTACTTAACCCTTACTCTTCCCACCCGCACGGGCGGGGAGAGTGGGGTTTTTTTATATATGAAATATCTATTTTTTAAAGATGCAAGTTATGACTACGGGGCTGAGGTTGAGAAAGTAAAAATTGGCTCACTATGGATGGCTGTTGGTATGTATGAGGATAGTGACGCAAAGAAACTTATTAAGAATAATAAGGATATGGTTTCTGAAATCGACCAAGCTCAATACGAGGAACTGATTGAAAAAAAAACACAATCGGTGACGGGACGAGTTTTCAAGACGCAACCCCAAGACGCGACCAAAGATCCAAATGCAGTGTATGTGGAAGAAAAAACCAAGCCTACATCTCGTAAAGCTAAGGAGCTAGTATCCGTCGGGGAAGCTGTTGTCGAGAATCCATTAGAAGGCAAAGATTAATGGATAGGACATCTTACATAGGTGTCCTGGGTACAGTCTTTAGTTTCACCCTAGATTCTATTCATTTAATAGCGGCAACTATTTGCGCATTATTAACGGCAGTTCATATGAGTGTAAGTATATACCAAAAGATAAAAGGGAAGGGTAAAGATAAATGAATACAGTAAATTATAATGATAAGGGAGCTATTATTGATTCTACCTATGTGGCCGTAGATAGTAATAAGTTAGTCGTCACCGATCGCACTTCGGATTTCGGCACATTTGCTGTAACTACGCAAGATAGCTATACTGCTATTCCTTACCATAAAGCGAAAAGCTTCAGGATAAACAATCTTACTGGAAAAGTCGTAGGTATAAGAATGCGCCATAAGCGCATTGTAGTGGATAATCTTGATGACCTAATATATACAGAGTGGTCTGGCTCTGGTACTATTGAAAAAGGTGAAGTTCTCGAGGGTATTCGCGGGGCTGTGGTAAATGGGTTAAAATACCGACCTCTAACAACGGAAGTAATGAATGATAATTCAGAGGTTGAGTTAACATTTAAAACTCCAAACGAAGATGAGTATACGGTCAAGATAGGAGTTTGGGATAATCCAACAAGAGTAACCACACCAAGCGCTACTCCATCTGCAGTGCTTGAGGTTACAAATTCTAATACGAATAGTAATTCGGAGTATAGAGTTATTTTCAGACTTAGACCTAGCTCAAGCCAGTATGATGTATTCTTGGAATCTGCAACTAGGGAGTCTTTGACATTGGCGGCGACTGGGGAATTTGGAACTAACTCAATGAGAGACTCAGTGGTCTCGGTGGAATCTGATAAGGCGGTTACTATAGATCCTTTGGTTTATCAGCAAAAAGTAAACTTCTCTCACGAGTTAATGCATAATTCGTCGTCATACTCGTATCCTTGCTATGATAATATTTCAGAATATGAGGTGATTAATCTTGGTAGTGACGCTATGAATTATAGCGATAATACCGAAAGTATTAGCTTAACCGGATTCTATGGATCATGATAAGTGCAGCCGAAGTATCGCAAGAGCAACAATGGCTTAGTTTTGTTGAGGGCAAGGACTCAACCGCACCCGACCCATCGGCATATGCATTACATGTCCTTGGGGCAGATCACAGCTTAAATAATATAACAGGGGGCGACCCGACAGACGGGTTTAGTCCATGGGTAACCGATATTTTGGTTTATCCATCTAGTGACTACTGGCAGACATTACTAAATGGGGATAGGATTAGACCGTATATTGACCTGAGTATCTCAGACTACAATACATTACGAATTCCCTCGGCGGTCAAGGATTACGACTTATATGCCGATACAGGTAAGTTTTATGAAGATGTTGTAATAGATGGATCACTAACTATTGGAACTACAACAATAGGCGGAAGCAATATAAGCAT
>Ga0208434_1001120_pt1 | contig 11299 bp, 20 predicted proteins | sample 13_taG_FD_184086 | JGI IMG/M metagenome (GOLD analysis project Ga0208434, IMG submission 184086) | Marine viral communities from the Subarctic Pacific Ocean - 13_ETSP_OMZ_AT15268 metaG (SPAdes) (version 2) | ecosystem: Environmental > Aquatic > Marine > Oceanic | place: Pacific Ocean | collected... | reverse complement strand
GTGGTCAGGGTCAATCCCAATGGATGAGTCCATAACCACGTTGGTGGCTCGGTCGATGTCAATGTCATAGGCCGTAGTCATTGCCACGTGTGGTAGCGTGGTCTTGAAGTGTTGTGTAAATTTCATTTGTCTTGAAGTTTGAAGATGAGGTTGTTTTCTGCGTCGTGAGCATAGTCGTCGAGCAGGTTGATGATGTCTTGCACCGCGTCAGCGTCAGCATGAGGGGCATTGGCAATCAGAGAAGCAAAGCCCTTGACATCCTTGGGTACAAGTGTGGCCGCTCGGTTGAGCTTGGACAGGTTCGCACCGAAGTGGAAGTCGTTGAGAAAAAGGACTGCCGCACCGACAGGCCGTGAGAAGAAATTGTCTTTCACCATGATTGGTATTTTGAAGTTTGAAGTATGAGAGGTTAAGTATATATACTCTCTTCACTCTGTTCAGAGAGTATATATACGTAACTCTCTATATTAGTTGAGCAGGACAACCAGAGTCAACAACCCACCCATCCATGCAAGGAACGCAAGGAACGGGAGGTTCAAGTTTTGCTTTAATCGTTTACCCATAACTCATTGATTGTTAGAGGGTTCGACTTTCTTGACCGTCCACCCATCAGGACACCAGTCCACAGCGTGTTCGAGTGCAAGGTCCAAGGTGTATGCGAGGAATTTTTCCTCCCTCCAGTCGTCGCGGTCACGTCCACGGTAGTACGTCATAAGGTATTCGTTCATAGGTAGATGGATTTGCTGTTAGCAAAGTCGTAGATGGCTTTCTCCTTGCGCGCCTTTGCAAGTTCAACCGCCACGTACTTGGACTGAACGATGTCGGAGAGTTCGATATAAACTCGACCTTCGTCGACCCAACCCCCAATCACCTGGGTGTCACGATCGAGTGAGGAGCATACGAGGCCGTTCATCACTTTCTCAAAGTGAATGAAAGAAAGGCTTTCGTTGTCGATTTCAAAGGGCTTGAAATCTTGCGCTCCGCCTACTGCATAGCCGCCTCCGTTGTATGTGTGAAGCTTGTCGATTCCGACGGGTCGGACGCTGAACCCCTCTCCGCTTTGGAGTAGGTGGTATAAAGAAATTGTTGTCATCGTAGATGAATTGAAGTTTGATACTGACACCCCGAAGGGTGTTTCGCTTATACAAAGCTCATCAGAGTACCTGTACTGCTTTCAGCAGTCAATCAAATCGGTCAAGGTCATCTGCTCGTCGCAGGTTAGCTCGTCCCACTGCTCCGTAGAGGTGAGGAGGTCGAAGTCGAAAGAGGAGGTCAGGAGGTCAGCAATTAGCTGACAGCGTAGGTTCTTGTCCATGACGGAAAGGGTTTAATTGAAGTTTGTTATTGAGAGGTTAAGTGTATATACTCTCTTCACTCTGTTCAGAGAGTATATACACGTAACTCTCTAAATGAATCAGAGTTCGAAGGGGACTTCGGCTGGGAGTGCAGTCGTCTCCATGTGCACCGCAAGGCAGGCTGTGAGGGCCTCGATTTTAGCTTCCAAGGAAGCTACTCTGTCAGTTTCACTGACCCCCATAGCTGCTTTCTTGGCCTCAATCTTCGATTGCTTCTTGGCTGCTTTCTTGGCATCCATCTCTTTCAGAGATGCTTGAGCATCTTCTACCGAAGATGTCTTTGCCTTCTTCGAAGGCTTGACGGGACCAACTTCGTTGGTTCGCATGGCTGCCTTGTCCATGTGGTCGGCTGTCCGCTGAGCCGCTGTCCGCTTGGCCTTGCGACGCTTCTTCGACTTGGCCTTTGGCTTGTCCTTAATCTCTTCGAGATTAGAGATGAAATCCAAAGCTTCTTGCAGAAGCTTCGTTGCGGCGGCTTTGCGGGCTGCGGTTGGACGGAAGGTGGCTTGGTTGACTGCCTTCTTGCAGTCACTGAAAGTGAAAGTACTCATCGTAGATGAATTGAAGTTTGAACTCCGAAGGGCTGACTCTCAAACCCTTAGGAGATAGTAGTATAAGAGAGAGTCGTAGACTCCTCTCTCTCTTATACTACATCTCTATCCTTCCAGCTTATCACTACCTACTACCTTGGTAGTAGTAGTGGAGCTGAAACCTCCTAACACGCTGAGAGATAACTCGTTATCTCCGTAGGTTAGGCAACGCGAAGGACCTCGGTTTGCCGTTTGAGTACCACCCCTAAGAGGGGTGATGGAGTTGAAGTAGAGGTTTAGGTTGGGGATTGTCCCACCCTGACAGACAGCGCGTCCCATCCTGCGGTCTCATGCGGTGGTAGAACTGAAGCTACCTAACTGACTGTAAGTCAGTAGGTAAAAGCTGAAAGATACAGCGCTACTATCGAAGATAGTAGGGGGTGGCCTGTGGTCAAACCGTTTCGGTTCGTGCATGCAGTCGTGCACAAGTATATATAATCCCCCAGATCTATAGAGCTGACCCCATTTTTCGCTTTGTCCTTGGGATATTGCCTTCAGTAGCAAGTACATGCTAAAACCTCTAAGCCATTCGTTTACAGTATGTTAGAAGCCTTTGGTTAAAGCGTTACTAGACTATTGACTTTTAAGATTTTTGTTTATACCTTTACGGAATATTAAGCGACTCTAAGAAGGGAAAGCTTCTAAGAATGTTTTTTCTGTTTACACAGAGGAGTCCTTTATGTTTATGGCGCGGGAATAGTAGTATCTAGATGAGAACACGTAGAATGGCCCGTGAGGGCATGAATATATTGCGGGATGGTGACCCTAAAAAGCATCAGGACAAGATTCGTGCTTTAGGCAGGGATGATGAGACCATATATGTGCCTTCTGGGGAGGGTGCTATGGACGATCCTGAGAATTACTTGAACTTAGCCAAGCTTGACAGCATTGTTCAGGCCCCATTTCCTACTGCACCTATGCCTTTTTCTAGATTTAGGGACATGGTAAGGACTGTAGAGGCTGGTCCTGAATCACCAGACCCATATACGCAGATACAAGAGGTCAATACACCTGAGGGTAAGGCACCTGTGAGGAGAGAGTTGCAACCCAACTATGGTAGCGGGGCTTATCAGCTAGATTATGCTACAGCACAGACGGCATACAACAGAATCAAGTCTATTGCAGACAAAAGGGATATGGATTACCCTGATCTAAGTGAAGAAGACCTTAAGTACCCTTCTGATCTACCCCCAGAGATACAGGATATGTTGTTTACGGCTCACTTTGCTATGGATAAGCAGAGCTCTGTAGAGGATGTTTTGAAGGACGCCTCTAAGTGGGGTAAGAATTGGTATCGGGGGCACTACAAGGGCGATGACCAGGGAAGGCTTCAGCATTTCTACGACGTTCAGAAGGCTCAAATGAGGTAACGATTACTTCTTTATATTTGTGGCAAACATTAGCTATGCAAATAAAGAAGAAGTCTTATAAGGGTGGGGGAAAGTTTCCTGACTTGACAGGTGACGGCAAGGTCACTATGGCTGACGTCCTAAAGGGTCGCGGCGTAAAGAAAGCCAAGGGCGGCATGAAGTACGGTAAGGGTGGCGACTATGACCCTAGAAAAGAGGCAATGAAAAAAGGTCTAGAGGCTAAGATCAAGAAAGCCAAGGGAACCCCTGATGCCAAAGCACTTGTTGAGCAGTATAAAAAGCTTACTGGTACTAAGTGAACAAGTTCTACTTCAATCCCAAGCGCAAGCGAAAGGACCCTGTTGTAGAAAATGAAAAAAGAAGGCTTAAGAATGAAGCTATCAAAAAATCTGTCACTCGCCGAGGTAACGAAAAGCCTAACAGCTAAGCGCCTAGGCATCGACAACACACCAGATGATTGGGTACAAGGAAATCTCAAGGCGATTGCAGAGCGCGTATTTCAACCTCTTAGGGACGCTTTCAAGTGTCCTATATTCGTGTCGAGCGGCTATCGTTCGGCTGAGCTCAATGTTGCGATCGGCGGCTCAGTTCGTAGTCAGCACGTGGAGGGAAGAGCACTCGATCTTGACGCAGATGTATACGGTCGGTGTAAGAACTCTGAAATCTTCGAGTATATTCGTGAGAACTTGGAGTTTGATCAACTTATTTGGGAATTTGGCACTGAGGACAATCCTGATTGGGTTCACGTGTCTTACGTTTATGATGGCGTTAATCGTGGTCGGTGCCTCAAGGCTTGTCGTGATGATGAGGGGCAGACGTACTATAAAGTAATATTTGGAAAAGCACTATAACTATGGAAGACGAATTTGACGACATCAGTTTCTTGGATCAAGACAAGCTGAAAAAACAAGAAGCCAAGATTGAATCTGGCGAGATAACCTGCAACCTGGACTCTCCAGAGGATTGCGAAAGCTGTAGCGGATAATGGCAACTCTAACGGTAACTATAAACGAAAGCGTAACCCTCAACGGAAGAGAAAGGGGTAGCGAAATAACAATGGACGTTGAGTCTATAACTCAGGTCATGCACCGCATTGTTAGCGTACCGTCCGACAGCGGATCTACGGCAACGCAAACTACGATAGCTAATTTTAGAACTGCGGTCACTACTGCCGACAGCGCAATGGATGATGACGACGTCAGGTACGCTAGGGTAACAAACCTTGACGCCTCCAATGCCGTTACACTGAACCTTCAGCTAGCTGCTAACGGAGATACCGATGCCTCTACAAACGCAAGCGTATTGCTTGAAGCGGGAAAGACGTTTATAATAAACAAAGCTGTAGGTGCTGCAGCCGTTGATGATGACGCTGCTACGGCTATAGTGAGCTTGGTAGACATTGAAAGCATCATTGCTGTCAACGACAATGCAGCTGACGTAGACATAGAAGTCTTTGTAGCTAGCGTTTAATCTTCTAGCTCTCTGTAAAAAGCCTGCACTAACAAGCGGGCTTTTTGCGTTAGGGCATATCTGACGCGGTAGTTGTACTTTGTCTCTTCTCTGAACAAGTGATCCTCTAGTTTGGTTGATGGAGTCATCTTGTCAAAGTGTTTATATATATACCCTTCGTTGGCCAGAGGGTACACAAGTCTCTCTGCTAGTTTCTTTTCTGAGTATTTAAAGTCTTCTGATGCGTACTTTAGCGTAAAGAACTCTAAGTCATAGGCCCAAAGCATAAAAAGCATCTCCCTCTCAAAAACGTCTTTCTTCTCGCAGAAGCCTATCATGCTGGTTCTCAGCCTCTTGAGGTAGTTGTTTTTTACGTACCTTTGGTTGAGGTGAGAGAAGTCACGAAAGAGCTTCTTTTTAGATACTAAACTTTTAGGCATTTAATTATGGATATGGATCAATACAAAGGTATGGAAGAAGAAGGGTTCTGGTTCGAAATGCAAGAGATCGCCTACTCTATAAATGAGTTGGTTGCTAAGTATGAACTTGACGATAAGGTTATATCTTCTTTTGTTATCGGGCTGCTTGAGCCCTTTGATGACGAAACGAGCAACATGAAAGCCTTCTTTCACTACAACATACAGAGCGACGGGGAGCTTGATATAATTAAAGACTTTATGACTGATTCTTATACGCCACCAGTCACTGAGGATGATATAGATCTTGATGATCTTATCTCAGGACTTGGCATATCATTAAATTAAAATGCAAGGACTTATTAGAAAGATTATCATTGGGAAAGATCCCAAGGATGCTATGGCCTATTATGTGGGGATGAGAGCAGGAGACGGAAATGTTTCTGCTATTGTTGTTGATGATGAGCACCTTCACAGGTACAACAAGAAGAGATATCTTGTATATTTGCAGCAGCAGGACTCTCAGGTTCTATGGAAGAGCGTAGACGAGATGCCCTGTATTGTAGAATACGATTGTAAGTTTTAAATGGCCACAACCAATCTCTATACTGGAGGAGCTGAGTTCAAACTACCTAATGGTAAGTTTTATGTGGGTAGCTACCATGTGCATCCTACAATGGGAGCCATGGTCGGAGCTGTTCATACGAATCGCAAGCACTCTATGCTGACACCAGCCAATGAGGAGATTGAGCAAAAGGTCGAAACCCTTAAGGGTAGAAGGAAAAAGGGGGTGATACCCACTAGCTCTCCTGCCCGCTCAAGAACTACATCGACACCTCCCACTCCGCGTAGGAGACCCAGAGCAGCAACCAGGGCGCCCAGAAGAAGTACTGGGTCCTCGTCATATTAAATTAAATGAAGACTCTTGACTTGTTTGTTGTTGAGCTTGAAAAAAAGATCAACGACACAATTACCACGGATGGTGGTATGGAGCTGTTTATCGACACTAGATTCGAAGGCAGCGAGTTTAAACACAGGATTACAGAGGGGCCCGTTGTGGCATCCCCTCTAAAACACGACACAGGAGTGGAAGAGGGTGACACCCTTTACTTTCACCACCTCGTCGTACTCAATGAAGGCCAAGTGTTGACTGGCCACGACAATCATTATCTCGTAAGGTATGATCCAGAGCACACAATCAACAATCAAGCGATTGCTTACAAGAGCTCAAAAAGTGGACACATATATACCCTCGGTGGTTGGGCGCTACTTACACCTGTTGACGAAGACCCTGAAGCTGGTGAGCAGAGCGATCTTATTGAGGTTGTCAAGCTTACAGAGTCTCCCGTTCGAAAAGCTTGCATTGCTTTCGATGCTCCTTGGCTTGAAGAGCTTGGCGTCGGTGCTGGCGATATTGTGGGGATTAAGAAGAACAGAGACTACGGGATAACCATCGAAGGGGTAAAGTATTTCAGAGTCAGGGCAGAAGACATTATGTATGTCGAAAACTAAGTTTACAACCATCTCTGCTGCCAAGCGTTTGATGTCATCTATGGAGTCGGCTATAGACAATATGATTGACGAAATCAAGAAGCCTGTAGATCCAGACATCAACGGAAGTGCGCGTAAGGCCGAGCTCCAGTCTATTAAACAGACAGCTACGGACTGTAAGGAGTTAATCGTTGAAAGACAGCGACTAGAGCAAATGATAAAAGATTTATCTACCAATGGGTCAATCGAAGAGACAAGAGACTACAGCGGAGGTTTCGCTGAAAGGTTCTCTAAATGATTGGAAAGAAATAGTATGGCAACACAATAAAACAGATTACAAGTTCTGGGAGGATTCCTGGAACGAAAAAGAAGAAGACTGAGTTGTTGGTTTTCGTCAGGCGGCCTTCTACGCGAAAAGGGCTTATCAACTGGGGCGTAGTTCAGTTGGTTAGAGCGTCTGTCTTATACACAGGAAGTCGTGGGTTCAAGTCCCACCGCCCCAACAATTTATTATATTTGTACCATGAAGCTTAAAAAGAGAGACTACAAGAAGGAGTATGCCAAGTACGGAAAGGGCGGTAAAGCCAAGAGGTACAGGGCTGCTCTCAACCGTATAGCTAGACGCCTTGGCGTTTATGGCAACGGTGATGGTCTCGATAACGCGCACGTCGGCACGTCTGACAAAACCAAGCCTCAGTCGGAATCTAAAAACAGAGCAAACAATAGGCCTAGGCGGAGACGCAGTAGGTAAGGGCTGCACCTGTAGCTCAACTGGATAGAGCATCGCCCTTCTAAGGCGAGGGTTCGGGGTTCGAGTCCCTGCGGGTGTACTAAATTAAATTCAACACAATGGCTAAGATTCAAGTATCAGAATACAAGAAGAAACGTATTCGTCGGAAAGGTGTCCACGCTAAGACTAAGACATCTAAAAACAAAAATTCAGTTAATTACAAGAAGCCTTATGCTTCACAAGGACGATAATTATGGCTACTTACATTTGCGAGTGCGGAGATCACGAAGAGGATAAAACTGGTGTCACCATTAGATTTGTTGACGACAAAGCTCAACACCAGATCCAATGCCCATGCGGAAAGCACATGGACATTAAGAACCCTAAAACAGGTGCGCCTAGTTTCAAAAGAAACAGGTGGGGTCAAGTATACTGATGCAGGACTTTCTTGACTTCATGCAAGAAGTTGCTGGGTTTTACAACTCTTTTGGGACTGAGAACAAACAGTACGATCTCGACGGTGACGGCATAGTTACGGTTTTAGATTGGCTAGAGTTCTTATCCAACCAGCCTTACTTTTGAGCGTTCTAATAAACATAGAAGGATATGATGACCCTGCTATCTCGATTTGCCCCAAGGGTACGAAAGGTGAAAGTATTGAGCTCGGTGGGCTACTCATTGTTCTTCCCGCTCAGCCTCCCAAAAAAGAAATTGCAGGACATGGACGTCCAGACCACCTGCAGCTGTGGGAAAGGATTCCTATGCCAAAGGAGCTGTCTAGGATTAAGTCTATGGATGAGTGGGGGGAGATGCCTAGGGAGTTTCGACAAAAGTTTTCTTCGTATATCGAAGAGGAGTTTCGCCGTAGGCGTGACGGCTTTTGGTTTTACAACGCAGGTGTCCCTACATATATTACGGGGCGGCACTATATGATGCTACAGTGGACTAGGATGGACATAGGTCACCCTAGCTATCTTGAGTTCCAAAGAAATATCTTCTTACATTTGGCTGCGTGTGAGGCGGACCCACGCTGCATAGGGCAGCTCTACACCAAGTGTCGGCGGAGCGGGTATACGAATATCTGTTCCGCCGTTTTGGTTGATGAGGCCACGCAGGTCAAAGATAAGCTTCTTGGCATCCAGTCTAAGACTGGTAAGGACGCGCAAGAGAATATCTTTATGAAAAAGGTGGTGTACATGTTTAGGCACTACCCATTCTTTTTCAAGCCTATCCAGGACGGCACAACTAACCCCCGTATGGAGCTGGCCTTTAGGGAGCCCAGTAAAAGGATTACGAAGAACAACAAGACCTCTCAAACAGGTGAGGCCTTGAATACAGTGATCAACTGGAAGAACACTACTAACAATGCTTACGATGGTGAGAAGCTTCATATAATGTACCTTGATGAGGCTGGAAAGTGGGAGAAGCCAACAGACATTAGAGACGCATGGAGGATACAGAGGACATGCCTGATTGTAGGTAGAAAGATTGTAGGCAAAGCAATGGTTGGTAGTACCGTAAACCCTATGGACAAGGGAGGTAAGGAATACAAGGACCTTTGGCAAGACTCAAACCCATCTGAAAGAAATGCAAACGGTAGAACTAGGAGTGGTCTTTACAGACTGTTTATACCAGCCTACGAATCTCTTGAGGGTTTTTTTGACATCCACGGACGTCCAATCATTGAAGATCCTTCTGAGGCTGTCGATGGTCTTGACGGTGATTCTATTGATTCAGGAGCGAAAACGTTTTTAAAGAACGAAAGGTCAAGCCTCAAGGGTGACCCCTCAGAACTCAACGAGGTGACAAGGCAGTTTCCTTTTACAACCGACGAAGCCTTTAGAGATAGCATTGACGGTAGCTTGTTTAATATCGGAAAGATATATGAGCAGATACAGTATAATGACGAGTTGTTTCCAAACCCAGTGGTTAGGGGTAATTTCGTTTGGAAGGGTGGACAGCAGGATACAGAGGTTGTATTTAAGCCAGACCACCAGGGTAGGTTTAAAATAGCTTGGATGCCTCCCGTGGAGATGAGAAACAAAAAGAAGTTTGATCGAAACAAAAGAATAGCGCCCAATGCAGAGCTGGGGGTAGGCGGGGTTGACTCTTACGACCTTGACGCCACCGTCGATGGACGGGGGTCTAAGGGTGCGCTACACCTATACAACAAGTTTCACATGGAGCATCCTGCTAACATGTTTGTTGTGGAGTATGCGTCCCGTCCGCCTTTGGCTAAAATCTTCTATGAAGACTGCTTGATGGCTGCTGTATTTTACGGCTACCCTTTGTTAATTGAAAACAATAAGTACGGTATCGCAAGATACTTTGAATCAAGGGGTTACGATGGCTACTTAATGGACAGGCCGAGACATCTTCTCAGCGCAAACTCCAAGGTCAACGTCAAGACAAAGGGGATACCATCAAACTCTCAAGACGTGATACAGGCTCACGCCCACGCCATAGAGGACTACATACATGATCACGTTGGTGTAAACAGAGAAACAGGTGAGTATGGGGCTATGTATTTAAACAACACCCTTGAGGACTGGATAGGCTTTAAAATAAACAACAGAACAAAGTTTGACTTGACTATCAGCTCTGGACTTTGCCTTCTCGCAGCTCAAAAAGCAAAGAAGAAAAAGAAAGAGTCTAACTTTAATGAGAGTCAGTTTTTTAGGCGATATAAGGTACGGGGATGATTTGTTATATTTGCGGTAAATCAGCCATAGATGTATAATAGCACAAAGCCGTCGTCTGGATTTCCCAACCCTCTTGCAAACCCCATGGAGAAGCAGGGGAAGAAATATGGCTTGCGTTATGCAAAGGCTATCGAGGGTCAGTGGGGCAAGATGACAGACAAAAACTCGTTGCACGGTAGCAGGAACGGAACCTTTAAGAGAAACAGGAGTTACGCCAACGGCACCCAAGACACTAGCATATACAAGCAGCTTCTTACTTCACTCAACCCTAACGGTGCTGATGGTAGCTTGTTGAACATAGACTTTACTCCAGTTCCGATACTACCCAAGTTTGTAAGGATTGTCGTAAATAAAATCCTTTCCAGAAACCCATACCCCAACCTTGAGGCTGTAGACCCTTTGTCTTCTTCGGAAAAGAACAAGGAGAAAAAAAGACTTAGGACTCAGGTCGCTGTAAAGAAAGATCTTCAAGAACTGAAGACCATGACTGGTGGCCTAAAGCTAGACGTAGATCCAGATCAGCTTCCTGATAGTTTGGAGGAGGCAGAAATCTTTTTGGATACCAACATAAAGACCGATGCAGAAATAGCTGCTCAGGTTGCTACAAACATGACTCTTTCTTGGAGCAACTTTAATGACGGGGCGTACAGGAGGTGTGTAAACGACTTGGCTTCTATAGGTGTTGCTGTCACCAAAAGGAGCAACGATCCTAACTACGGAATTAAGATTGACTATGTAGATCCATTGAACTTTGTGCATAGCTTCACAGAAGACCCCTTCTTTGAAGATGTAATCTATGCTGGTCATGTTAGAGAAATAACTGTATCGGAGCTCAGAAGAATAGCAGGCAACGAGCTTGATGAGGAGAGCATAAAGAAAGTCATGAAGGTGGCCTCTAAGAAGTCTGGCAACTACGACGCCACAGGGTACAGCATTGACAACAAGAACAACAGGGAGGCTTATTCGGAGCACATGATTCAGGTTCTTGACTTTGAGTTTATCTCAGTGGACTGCATGTATTTCGAAGAGAAGGAAAACAGACACGGTAATACAGGGTTTTACAACCAGGGGTTTGAATACAAAGAAAGAGCTGGATCTGTGTTTGAGAGAAAGTCTCATAAGATGGAGATGGAGATGCTCTATGGGGGGTCATTTATTATGGGCACTGATATAGTATTTAAGTACGGCCTTGTTGC
>Ga0208434_1001115_pt1 | contig 11345 bp, 13 predicted proteins | sample 13_taG_FD_184086 | JGI IMG/M metagenome (GOLD analysis project Ga0208434, IMG submission 184086) | Marine viral communities from the Subarctic Pacific Ocean - 13_ETSP_OMZ_AT15268 metaG (SPAdes) (version 2) | ecosystem: Environmental > Aquatic > Marine > Oceanic | place: Pacific Ocean | collected... | reverse complement strand
AGAGTAAATAATGTTAATGATGAAGCCGCAGCAAGAGATGCTAACAACGCAGGAACAATACACGGAGACCTAGCATGACCAAAGCAGCAGAATTAGCAAAGATGGGTGAAGTCCTAACCAATAGTCAGATTGGGGGTCGCAGAAACATCGTCATAAATGGTGGTATGCAATGTAGCCAAAGAAGTACGAGTGCAACTGGAGTAGGTGCTAGTAATGGTGTTTTCCCTTGTGTAGATAGAATGAAAATAATGGCAGGTACTACAGCAGGTCGTTTAACCATGTCTCAAGTTGCAGATGTGCATGATGGATTTGCAAATGCTTTAAAGTTTGATTGTACTACAGCAGACACATCTATTGCAGCAGATGAATTTTTTATTCTTAGAACTTTGTTTGAAGGACAGGATTTACAACAAATAAAAAAAGGAACATCTGATGCAGAAAAACTAACTCTTTCTTTTTATGTAAAGGGTAATGCTAGTGCTACATATACTTGCGAATTGGAGGATAGAGATAATAGTAGATATAACTCACAAGAATTTTCAGTTACTACAAGTTGGACACGAGTAGTAAAAACATTTCTTGCCGACACAACTGGTTCTTTTGGTGATGATAATGCAGAAAGTTTAGCTATAAATTTTTGGCTTCATTCAGGCTCTACTTATACTGGGGGAACACACACAGATAATGTTTGGCACACAACAAATAATCAAAGAGTTGGAGATAATCAAACATCTATATTTGATAGCACAGACAGAGAGTTTTTTATTACAGGAATACAATTAGAAGTAGGCGAACAAGCCACACCATTTGAGCATAGGTCATTTGGGGAAGAACTAGCTTTGTGTCAGAGGTATTATTATCAAAGTGCTGATAATTTAGCTGGAGGTGTGGGTCAAGGGGGTATGTGGTTTGGAGAAAATATAAATACAACAGAGTGTTTCGGTCCCGGTAATAATTTTCCTGTAACTATGAGAGCAACACCTACTGTTGTGATATATGACAATAGTGGTACTGCTGGAGCAGCACATACTTTAGGTACAGGAGATGTAACAGGAATAACTGTAGGAAGTATAAGTAATAGAGGTTTTGCCAAAATATCAAAATCAGGTGGTTTAACTGATGAAAGGCAGATGGGTGCTCAATTTACTGCAACAGCAGAATTATAGGAGATATTATGAATATAACTAATATAACTAATATAAAACATATAGAAGACTTAAAGGGTAATAAAGAAGGTATTCAATGTGTTATAGATGGTGTTCCAAGTTCTGTACCACTAGACCCTGCCAACACAGACTACCAAGCAATCCAAGAATGGGTAGCTGAAGGCAACACAATAGAGGATGCCGACTAAGGATGAAAATGAGTATGCAACCTGAACTAAAAGTACAACTAGAATTAGAGGCACACGAGAAAGAATGTGCTATCAGATATAAGATGGTCAATGACCAACTAAGTGTATTAGACAAAAGAATGTGGCGAATAGAAGCTATGTCTATGGCAGGTACATTAGGTGTAGTAGCTTTAATAGTCGCAATAGTAATGAAGTAGGATACGAATACATGGCAGTACAACAAGAAATGCAAGAATCATTTGCTAGAGTATTAGGTTATGATGGACCTATGCAAGGATTCAATAGCTTTATACAGTCAGACCCTGCAGCTTCAGAAAAGTATAAGGGTATGTTAGCCATTGCTGAAAAACAAAGAGAGATGGCTAAACAAAATATGATGAAACGTACTCAAGCTCCTAAACCACAGATGGCTCAAGGTGGCTATATGATGGATAGGTTTGCACAGAATCAACAACAAGATATGGTTGGGGGTTATGTACCACCACCTACACAATCATTTAATGTGGGTGGCTTAACTACATTACCAACAGCTACTCCCCCAACTCAAAACTTTCAAGATGTAACTAGACCTGTAACCGATACTAACCCATACTTAGCTGATGGCACTACACCTAATCCTAACTTTGGTAAGGACACAGGACAAACAACTACCTCTGCTCCTAATATAGGCGAGATGGGTGCTCAAATGATAACAGCACCCGGATTACCTACAGGTGGTGCAGTCGAAGCTGTTGGTGTAGATGCAGGAACTAATCAATTATTACAAACAAGCACAGGTGGTGTAACACCAAATGCTGTCGCAGTGCCTACTACACTAGCTTCTACAGCTACAGCACAAGGACAAACTGCAACTTCAGCTAATCAAATAGACCCTGCCAAAGCAGAGACATCTGTTAATACAGCATTACAACAAACTCAAGCAGCTCAAGGTGTTGTAGGTGCTAATGCACAAGTAACTGCACAACAACAGGTTGCTAGTTCTGTAGCAGAGTTAAATGCCGCACAAGGTATTGCTACACAAATGACTAACCCTGTACAAAGACAGGTGCAAGCAGGTGAACTAGTATCTCCTGTAGCTAATGCAGAAACAGCATCTACTTATGCAGAGCAGATTCAAGCTGCTACAGCAACACCTACAGAACAAGCTACGGTACAAGGACAACTTGCTACTCTTACTGCTAACTTTGATGCAAGCAATCCACCTGCATGGGCAGCAGGTTCTTTACGTGCAGTACAAGCACAAATGGCACAAAGAGGTTTAGGTGCATCTAGCATGGCAGGACAAGCTATGATTCAAGCTGCCTTAGAGTCAGCACTTCCTATAGCACAGGCAGATGCACAAGTACAGGCACAGTTTGAAACACAAAACTTATCTAACAGACAACAAAGAGCAATGCTTGCAGCTCAACAGAGAGCACAGTTTATAGGTCAGGAGTTTGACCAAGCATTTCAATCAAGAGTTCAAAATGCATCTCGTATAGGTGACATAGCCAATCAAAACTTTACTGCTGAACAAAACATAGCACTAGAGAATAGTAGAGCAGTGAATACTATGAACCTAAATAACTTGTCTAATAAACAGGCATTAGTTATAGCAGAAGCATCAGCACTTGCTAATATGGATATGTCTAACTTAAGCAATAGACAACAGTCTGCTGTACAAAACGCACAGTCTTTCATGCAGATGGACATGGCTAACTTATCTAATACACAGCAAGCTAATATGTTTAATGCACAGCAAAGGATACAGTCTTTGTTTACAGATACTGCCGCTGAAAATGCCGCTAAACAATTTAATGCTACATCACAAAATCAAGTAGACCAATTCTTTGCACAGTTAGGGCAACAAGCTAATCAGTTTAATGCTACACAAGTTAATGCACAAGAACAGTTTAATGCAGGACAAAACAATACAGTAGAAAGATTTAATGCTGAACTAAATAATGCACGTGATGTATTTAATGCACAGAACCAACAGGTGATAGCACAGTCTAATGCTAATTGGAGAAGACAGATAGCTTCAGCAGATACTGTAGCTGTTAACCGTGCTAACGAACTTAATGCTCAAAGCATATTAGGTATAAGCAACCAAGCTTATAATAACTTATGGCAGTACTATGGTGACACTATGGAGTGGGCATGGACATCAGCAGAGAATGAAAGAAGTCGTGTTGTTGATTTAGCTAAAGCACAATTAGCTGCCGATGCTGATGCTGATATACAAAAAATGAAGAATGATTATAATTCATCAGCTGCATTTGGTGGTCTTATGACTAAGTTTATTGGAGGAGCACTAGGATTCTAATGATTACTAACCCTATGATTATGGCAATAAATGGTGTACCAACCATTGAAGAAGAAACAGAGGTAAAGAAAACACCATCTAAAGGATTACTTACTCGTACTATGGATTCAAGACAATCCACAGGCAGTTCTCCTGATGATGTTAAAATGCGTGTAGCGAGATATGTACAAGATATACGTAACAAAAGAAAAGGTTTAAAAGATGCCTGAATTAAATGAAGTCGTACATGATGGTCCTGTAGCAGGTCAGTCTCTGACAGCAGAGTTTGGTGCTAGACCTTGGCAGAGTCCACCACAATATAATACACTAGAAGAAGCATTAGAGTGGTATGTACCTAGACTAACAAATAAAGCATTTACTACAGAGTTATTTGATATAATAGAAATGGGAATACCCTTAACTACTATAGCTAATAGTATGCAGTTGACAGCAGTTATGGAAGGTGTTCACTCTATAGATGTAGGCATTTTAGTTACTCCTATTATAGTGGAGATGTTAGCTTATCTTGCAGATAGTCAAGGAGTAGAATATAAAACAGGTAACGAAGAGCCTGACGATGACGATACACCTAGCGAAGGTATGGTAGCCGCGGCTCTAAACAAGTTAAAGCAAGAAGAGGATAAACCTATCCCTGTTCCGGGAATAGATAATGAGGTTACTGAAGATGATGAAGAGCCTAGTGGATTAATGGCAAGGAGAGCTTAATGGCATTTAGTTTAGCAGGATTTATTGGTGGTGCGGCAACTCAAGGTTTAAAAGATATTGAGACAGAAGAACTACGTGTAAAGAAATTCTATGAGAAAGAACTAGATAGGTCTGTTGCAGAGCAAAGAGAGATGCGTAAAGAAAGACGTAAGAAAGTAGAGTCTCGTATGGAGCAGATAACTATGCTTGAATCTTTCTTTGGTGATGACCCACAGGCTAGAAACATGGCGGCTAAAGTCGTAGCAGGTGGTACTGCTAATGTCAATATGATATTAAATACACTTGAAAAGGCTAGGAATAGTGGTGCTACAAAAGAAGATATGTTTAAGGCTATTAAATATGTACCTGATAAGGATGCTCCTAATCAATCTTTTGAGACAGCTAAAGATGCTGCTGAAGCTATAACTGAACTAGTTAAACCTGCTGACCTAAGTGGATTATCTTCTGCTGCTTCTAAACAGAGTAAAGGTTTGTTTAGTATGGCAGTTAATAAAGATAAGATATTTAATACTATGGTACAAGAGTATAAAGACGTAGGTGAGTTTAAGAATGAAGATAGTGGTAAAATAGTACAAGCACTTAAAGGTAATCTTAAGGTTGACTTTAGTCAATTACCTACAGAGGTTAAGAGTCTAGATACTCAGTATGACCAAACTGCATTTAAGCTACGTAACTTAGATAAGAATAGTCCTACATTTGAAGCAGATAAAACTAATCTTACATCTCAATTAAGTACTATTACAAAAGAAATAAATGCTAAAGCTAAAGCAAAAGATACTACAGATAATAGTGCTAGTATATCGGTCATGTCTGCTTTACTTACAAAAACTATGTCTGCTGCTGAAGACGGAGTAGGTTGGAATAGTACTAATCAACTAGCTACTAAAGATGGTGTGCAAGTTGTAGGTGCTGAAGCAGTAGCAATAAGAAATGAAGCAGTTGGTAAGGCAAAAAAAGAATACCTTAGTACCTTACTTACACCTGAAGGTATACCTATCAATAATAATGCAGCTCTTGTAATTCAAGGATTGTTAAGTGAAGAATATACAGATTATCAGAAGAATAAAAAAGGTGCTAAGTCAGGTGATACTACCAAACCTGAAGACATTAATGCAAAGATAAAGGAAAAGTTTCCTAGTGCTGAAGAGTTTGTCAAGAATAGTTTAGGTAAGGCTAGTGCAAGAGATAACCCTGATAAAATTGTTCAAGGCATAATGAAAATTTATGGTATAGATTTTAACGAAGCTAGTAACTTAATGGATTCAGCTATTAAAAGTTTACCTAAGAAACAAGTATATGTAGACCCCACTAAACCTGTACCCAAAAAACCTACAGGTGGCTTTATGTTTGATAGTGATGAAGAAGAAAAAGCTATGGAAGAGTGGGATAAAAAATATGCTAGAACACATAATGAAGATGGTTCACCTAAAAAATAGGATAGAAATACATGGCTGAACCAGACTTATTAGACTTATATTATAATACATCTGATACTGATAAAGATACTAGTGCTGTTGAAGAGAACAAAGAAGAAGATATACTAGACTTATTCTATAGTTCTTCTGATACACAAGAAAAAGAATCAATCGAAGAAGAAGATGTATTAGATACATATTATGGTAAATCAGAAGTGCAATCAAAAGCACCTAAAGACACTCGTACTGCTTATGAACAAGTAGAAGCACCTGAAGAAGGCACTAAAACACTAGAAGAGTTTGCTAATGACAGTAAGTTTATTGCTGATGTAAATGCATATGGTAAAGCTCGTTACGGTGATGATGGTATACAACAAGAAGGTGAGAGTAACGAAGAATATGTACAAAGATTCCTCACACACACAAGACAACTTGAAACTAATTCATTAGACTTAGGTGCTCAAGTTGCATGGATGCGTGGTGCATCCGAAGAAGACAAAGCTAAGTTTGGTAGAGTATATCAAGAGATGGAACGACTTCCTTCTTTCTATGAAGAAGGTGGTGGAGATGTCTTAACTGCTGTCAAAGACTTTGGTTTGTCCGTTCTAACTGACCCCCTCACATATATAGGCTTTGGTGCAGGTAAACTTGCATCTCTTGGTGCTCAACAGGGTATCAAGAAACTTGTGCTTGCAGGTGCAAAAGAAGAAGCCTTAAAACAATCCAAGAAAATATTTACTAAGGGTACACTCAAGGCAGGTGCTACAGTGGGTGCTGTTGAGACAGGTGTAGGTGTATCTGCTGACATGAGACTACAAGAAATAGAACAGGAAGCTGGTTTAGTAGCCAAAGGAGAAGATGGTGAAGTTGAACGTGACTTAACTAGAACTGCTCTTGTGGGTGGTATTACAGGTTTATTAGGTGTAGCAGGTGGTATAGGTTTAGGTAGACAGTTTGCCAAAAACACAGCAACTAAGGAGATAGCTAAAGAAGAATTAGCTGAAAGATTAGCTCAAGAAAGTGTTCTTGATAGTGGTATTGAATTATCAGATGATGCTATACAAGCAGTAAATAAACAGAACTTTAAGTTTGATGTTAATAAAGGTTACGAAGTATACGATAAGCTAGACCCTAGTTTTGATATAGGTAAACTTACTGATGTCAAGATTAAAAAAGATATACAAAATAGAGTAGGTCAGATAGGTGTACAATTATTAGAAGAGATAGAACAGTCAGGTACATTTAAAGATTTACCTCAAGAGATATTAAAAGAGAAACAAGTTACTAAGTTTGTAGGTAGGTTACTTGTAGAAGCAGGTGATATGATTGATGATGATGCACTAGATGCAGCTATCAGTAGGTCAGGTCTATCTATGGAGCAGTTTACACAAGCACTTAATGCTGGACAGAATGAAGCTGCTAGTATTTTAGGTGGGTTTGGTAAAGCAGGTAAAGTATTTAAAAGACTAAAAGAAATAGACCCTGAGTTCCAAAAAAGATGGGAAAACTTATATGGCATAGAGAGTGAGACTCTTGGTATCATGGGTAAAGCCTATAGCATGATGCAAAAACTAGATAGAAACCGTAGAGCCTTGATGGTTACACAACTATCCACTACTATACGTAACGTAGCTACAGGTGGTATGAGATTGACTATGGAGATGGGTGCAAATTCAATAGAGACTAGTCTATATCATTTAGGTAAAGCTACTTCCTCACTGTTAAAAGGTGAAGCTAGTGTTCAAGGTATAAAGAATGGCTTACGTGATATGTCTAGAGATGCCTTTGGCACTCTTGCTTTTATAGCAGATTCAGGACAGACAAAAGAAGTAGCAGAAGCTTTATTAAAGCATAACCCTAGATTGTGGAGACAGATAGATAGGTCATTACAAGAGGTAGGAGCAGATACTACAGATGACCTTTGGAGATTCTCTAAGTGGGCAAACACTTTAAATATGGCACAGGATAGATTCTTTAGACGAGCAGTATTCTCTGCTTCTGTTGATAAACAGATAAGAAGAACAGGACTAAAAGGACTTGGTGGTGAAGATGCTGCAGGAGTGGCTGAAGCATTAGCTACTGGTAAAAGTTTACCTGCTAGTGTATTAAAGCAAGCGACTGAAGATGCACTTTCTTTTACCTTCTCTCGTATGCCCAAAGCATCTAAAGGTAAGATAGGAGATACTATTGCACACCATTTTATAAAGTTTAATGAATCACTAGGACCTATTCCCGGACCTGTGGGTACTGCGGCTTTTCCTTTTGCTAGGTTCATGGCTAATGCTATGCAGTTTCAGTTTAGTTATAGTCCACTAAGTATTCCTGCCGCTATTTTTAATGGAGTGGGTGGTGCAACTAAATATATTAAAGGTGGTATTACAGGCAAAGCTGTTAAAGGTACGGATGCACAGATGAGACTAGCTAGAGAGCAATTCTCTAAAGCTACAGTAGGTAGTGCGGCTCTTATGGCAGCTATAAAATATCGTATTGATAACCCTGATGTTAAATGGTATGAAGGACAGAAGGAAGATGGTAGAACCGTAGACTTAAGACCATTCTTTCCTATTACTCCGTACTTAGCAGTGGCTGATGTCATAGTAAGATTAGGTGAAGGCAGAGAGATTGATACTAAAACTTTAATAGAAGGCTTGACAGGTGCTCAATTTAGAGCAGGTGCTAGTTCATATATGATTGACTCAGCCTTTGAATTTATGCGTGAGGATGGTAATAATATACAACAAGAAAAGTTGGCAGAGTTCTTTGGTGGATATGTAGGTGAAATCTTTGGAGCATTTGCTACACCTGCTAGAGTTGTAAAAGATATCAATGCCGCTTTTAACAAAGAGGGTGCGACAGTAAAAGACTCTAGACAAGTAGAAGGTAGTGGTGCATTAGAACGTGGTTTAAGTTCAGCTATTAATTCCTTCCAAAGGAATATACCTTTTCTTGATTCAACTTTACCTGCCTTACAAAGTCCTACACAAGAGGGTGATATAATACAACAAGACCCTTTAACTACACAGTTGACAGGTCAAAAGCTTACAGCTAAAAGAAGTGATGTTCAAAGGGAATTAGTTAAGCATGGATATGAAGACTATGAAATAGTACCTACATCAGGTGATAAAGTTGCAGATGCTTATATAAAGAAGTATATGGGTAAGTACGTAGAGCAGAATCTAGCTAGAGAAATAAACTCTGCTAGTTATAAAAAATTATCTAGAGTTAAACAAGAAGCTGCTATCAAGAACAAACTAAGTAGATATAGAAAGATAGCTAAGATGTTAGGTGAGCAAGAAGCAAGAAGTGATAATGTACTTGGTAAATCTTTCACTGCTTTTGATAGAGCACAGTGGACAAGAACATCTAGTGTAGCTAGAAAATTAGCTGATGAATATTATAAATCAAAGTATGGTAAGTCTGTCGCTGAAATGCAGAAGGATGAACCTGAAAGAAATCACTATCGTTTAGGTAAATTGATAGGCAATAGTTTAAGTACTGCCTATCGTTAATATTATCTACTGTCTCCTGAACCTGCGAGTGTACCACGTTCTTTCCTATCATGTAACTTCTCTAAGTTCTTTTTCATAATAGTATTTAAACTGACACCCAACTCACTAGCTAATACAGCACAGTACCAAAGAACATCACCTATTTCGTAGGCTATAGCTTCTTTGTTTCCCTTGCCATCACGTATTATCTTCTTTACCTTACCTGCTACCTCACCTGCTTCACTAGTTAAGCCTAGAGCTAAATACTCTAAGGCTTTTTCTTTTGGAAAGATAGCTGTGTTATTAGCTCTTGCTTCATAGAAATCAGCAGTCATTACCTCTGCTATAACTAAGTTATCTTGCATGAACTTCTTCGCTTCTTCTTCTAGCTTCAACATTTTTCACCTTCTTTAATTGCTGTGCATATGCAGAATTATAACCTCGTTGCCACTCTCTATATTGCATAGTATTTATATTATATGGACTTTCCGTTGCTATAATTCTTGCTCCATTAATGTTTCTCACATATTGTTTGCCCTTAAAAGCATTGAACCCCCTATCGAATTGTATCCTCAAGGGAGCATCATACTTACTTAGATTGGGGTTTCTTTTCTTCCTCTGTTTTTGCATCTTCTTGTCTCCTTTCAAAATACTTTAGTATCATGTTAAGTTTATCATCTGCTGTAGCCACTGCATCTAGCTCGGTGTCAATGGATTGCTGTATATCTTGATGCTCTCCTATACCTACAGACCTAGTTAGTAGTATCTCTACATTTGATATATGTTTATTTATTAGTCCAACATAATAAGACTTTGCCGCATTTAATAGCATCTCTCTCATTAACTTTCTCCTTTAAATGTTTTTAATACATCAGACGAAAATAACTTGTCAAGTTTTAATAGATACATTCTTGATGCGTTATGGTCTCCACCTGATACACTTCTCTTGTAATCTAATCCATCGATTAGCTTCTTGAGATTATCTACACTAAATACTAGTGTGCAGAATACGTCTTTACCTATACAAAGATTGTGAAACCAATAGTCTGCTTCTGTTGCATTGATACCACTAGGCTTTCCATAAGACTGATACTCTATAGCTATGTTACCTGTCTGTTGCCACTTATCTCTCTCACTCTTTACTTCTATCTTTTTATCCTGTAACATATCTGCTACAAGTTGTTCTCTTACTTTACCATATTCTAGGTCAATGTCAAACTTCTTTCTGTTTTCTTTACTTGGTGCTAGGTTTTCCATGTGCAACTCCTTTCGCTTTGGGTTTAAGATGTAATAGTTCTCTTATGTGTAGCTTCCTACCCTTGAAGAAAACAATTAAGTTTATTGTCGTATTTATGGTGATGGCAATGAGTAACCACCACTGCCACCATATTAGTTCTGTATTTTCTAACATTAACTAGCCTGTATGTCAACCATCTCACACGCATCTGCTGTGCAAGCTAGTTCCCTTCCACCACTAGTTGTGTCTTCCTTTTCATAGTCTGCCAACTTAGACCAATCAATAGACTCAGGCATTTGTTTATATGCTTTCTCATACTCTTCACCTGTTATGTCTTGATAAGGTGCTTGAGCATATGTATGGTCACTAAATGGCAGGAAAGATATACCTGATACCTCTTCAAAGTTATCGTACACCCATGCTCCTACTTTCATCCACTCATCTTCCTTAACAGATACAGTAACGGAAGGCTTGTGCTCACACCAATGTCTTTGGAACATAAGCCAATACTCTAGCTGTTCAATAGCTGACATAGCTGTTCTAGTTATAGCACCTGAAGGTGACTTCATAGGAAAGCTGAACACAGTAGTGCTATCAGGCTTCATAACATCAGGCTCACTAGGTATGCCACTATCTCTCATAAACTGTGTGAGTGGGTCTTTATTGTCACCACGTACAGTTCTTATGTAGTAGTCATTGTGTCTAGCATGAATACCTGAAGCACTGTCAACTAATTGACTAACTGTACCACTAGGTTTAACACAAGTGATTGCAGTTGACTGTGGAATACCTAAGTCTTTAGCCATCTTCTTATTAGTTTCTATTGCTACATCTCTTAATA
>Ga0208434_1001111_pt1 | contig 11370 bp, 22 predicted proteins | sample 13_taG_FD_184086 | JGI IMG/M metagenome (GOLD analysis project Ga0208434, IMG submission 184086) | Marine viral communities from the Subarctic Pacific Ocean - 13_ETSP_OMZ_AT15268 metaG (SPAdes) (version 2) | ecosystem: Environmental > Aquatic > Marine > Oceanic | place: Pacific Ocean | collected... | reverse complement strand
ATAACACATCGTCCAGCTCTTCTTCATCTTCAACTGTTATAGAAGATAATAGATTCATACGCACCGTTATCTCTTCTTCATTAGGAGAGAGAGTTGCTTCATCTAAATTTAAAAACCCAACAGCTAAAGCTACCACTACCTCTTTCTCAAGTCCGTACTTCTCTATGGTCTCGTTAATCGCTACCATTAGCTCCTGTATTTCCCTGATGCAATCTTCGTGGCCTTCTTTCATTATGCTATCTTTAGTACCTCTACTGCCGATCCTGCTTTTAATACAACGTTACCGGCTGATGATAAGTTTGTAACAGTGACGACATCTCCTGCCCCTAAATACTTAGCATAGTAAAAAGAAACCATTGACAGTCCTGTTGATGACTTTGATCTTAAGGCTGTGGCTATAGCTGCTCCGTTTACTAGAACCGTTGTAGTAACGTTTGTGTTAGAAACGCTAACAGCGTTAAACTGAAAGCCTATATCAATACGGTATACACCAGCTTCACTTACCGTAATACTTCCTGTAGCGAATGTATAAGGGCTTGTACTACCCACTTGGTAGGATCCGTCTGGATTTGAATTGTCTATAGGTGCAAAGCCCATTTGACTAGCAGGGCCCCCAGCTGTTAGTGATCTATCTGCTTCTTGTCTGGCGATAATTCTGCTAGGGACTATAGGGTCTGTGCTGAATGCATTGGCGGTAAGCTCGCGCTTAACTACCTCATTGCTACCGTTAACAAGCAGTGCTGTAAGCTCTGAGTTGTCTGTTGCCGGTGCAGCGGTAAAAGACTGCGTACCATTGATCTCTACCTCTGTGGTAGACAGCTTAAGAGCTGATGCATCGCCCGTTCCATCTTCTACATTCTTAGTCGAGGAGGTTAAGCCTCCCTCGACGTGAAGTAGGTTACCGAACTTATCTTTTATCTTAGTGCCTGAGAGCGTGCTCATAAATATTAATTTTGTACAAAGATATTAAATTCAACGTTATGCCAAAGAGCGAAGTCTCACGAACTAAGATGTTTCGTGATTTCTCTGTTATCAAAGACAGATACATTAAATCCAACCACCTCAAATACTTGAACCTAGCCATACGCGATATGTCTAGGAACTATGACCTAAAGGAAAGTGAGATAAGGTTTATGGTTTTTGTTTACGATCTAGAGTTCTTTACTATAGACCACGTAGCCGATACATACTTCTACCAAAGACACAATATGTACCAGCGGTTAATCAACCCCCTTATGAATAAGGGATACATATATAAACACTTTGATAGGTTGAGCCCATCACAGACTCGTGAGGACCACCTGTTTATGGATGAGCTTAAGATGAACTATCGTGTACGCTATGCATTGAGTCAGACGGGTAGGCTTATGGTAAGTAAGTTCTACCGTAAGATGGATGGGGAGGAACAGATAAATGTCCCTACAGATCCTAGAGCAAAGGAAGATTATTAGCTGTGCTTCGCTTTGATGCGGAACTTAGCCTCTAGTGATGCACCCTTGTGTGGGACAAACTCTCCCTTATGCGCCATAAGATAGTGGCGGCCCTTCTCTGTCATCCAATGATAACCAGAAGGAGCCTTTACCATCTCGTGTGTTTTAGACTTCTTAGCCTTCATTACTTCTTCTTTGCGCGTAGCATCTTAAAGTCTTCACCGCTAATCTTACCGTCCTTGTTGGTATCAAGTTTAGCTTGACCGCCCTTCAAGTACTTCATCATCTTACCACCCTTTTTAAAACTAGGGCTCTTACCTCCCGGAACCTTACTTCCTACGTAACGGTAGTTAGGCTTCATCGCTTGGTCTTTAGCCTTACGCTTTTTAACCTCGGCTGCTAATGCTTTCTTAGCTGCTGGCTTTAATGGCATACCCTTAGAGTCAACACCTTTGGCAAGCTGACGCGCTAGATCATTAGTCAAGTTAGCTGAACTCTCAAAGGTCTTCTTGAATTCATCATCAACCATCTTCTTAGTAACGGTTACACCACCGCCCTTTTGGTACATATCGTACTTACCGCCTTTACCGTATTTCTTTATTTTCATATCTGGTTACGTTGTCAATAGAGTACAAAGATAATAAAGATATTGTAGCTGTTAAAGTGCTGTGAGGGTTGGTAAAAGTTTTAGGCTTACCTAAACCTGACGTAGTTGAGAGTTTTAGGCTTGCCTAAACCTCCTGTACCCCCAGTAAACACTGACTTGACAATCTAAAATATTTTCCGTAACTTCGCTTAAGTAAACCCACGCAACAGGGTTCTTTCCTCTTGAACCCTTGTTGCTACCTACTCAACACAAGGTAGCTGTACGGGCTGTCGTCCAAAACAGAGGCCCGCTAAGCTACTCCCGTATAAGCGGCAAGAACTATATCAACAGATACTTCACTACCAACAGCTTTTAGAGCAGTTGTCCGCTTGTATCTTCAACAGCAATTAGCTGTTTCCCCCTGCCTACACCCCTGCCGAAAACCTACATCACCCTACCCTACCCCCAACAGATACCAATTAAGTCCCTTAAACACGCCCTAAACACCCCCTAATCAACTCAAATGACAGCTGATCTGATATTGTGCTGAGTTATATGTAAGTGGGATGTATTTGTGTTGAGTTATATATAAGTGGGGGATTATATATACATACACACGCACGATCGCGCACCCCCGAACCATATATGCGAACCCACCCCCCTCGATGGATTGGATTTGTTCCTGAGGTTTTCGGGTTTTTGCTCACTCAGGTTGCTGACCACTAACAGCTACAACAACACAGCTATGGAAATACAGCTAAGAACAGCTAAAGATAACCGAATGTTGTTAGCCCTTTGTTTACGGGAGGTAAGGAACAATCCCCACCCCCACATTCACACCCAATCCACCCCACATCCACACACCTATTCCTACATTCTCACACCTGAGGCGCACGTTCCTAGACTTTTTTTACCCCTTACGACATTCAACCTTGAGTAAGTCGTAGCCTGAGATACAGCACATTTAAGGGTTATCCTTTGTTAATTATTTTGTTGATATGCTTGTGTATATGATAGCTGTATTGTACATTTGCCTCATAACCATTTAAATATTTGCTTTATGAAAAAGTACGCAATCACACACGAAGATGGAACGAGAGATGTCTTCACCACTAGATTCACACAAGAAGAGCTGTGCGCTTTGCTATCGGCAGTAGATGTTGCCTTCGGGGATTTGGATGTCTTTAGAAGAGATGCGCAAGAAGATGCTGAAAAGCTACGCGCTATACTTATGGAGAAGCTACAGCTGAGAGGCGTAACCGATAGAGGATATAGTAAATTCTACAACAAATATCTAGATACATTCAACGAGTAGTAAGAGCTCGATATCACCAACGCCTCGCACTGAAATAAATGCGGGGTTTTGGTGGTATAACTAATTAAATTAAATGCTTTATGAAATCAATCAATCCAACTGAAGACCTACTGAATCTGCACCGCCTAGATGCTACGATTCTAAATGCAAGTGATGACTTCAAGAACGACCTAGGTCAGCGCATTACATTCTTTGAAGACCCTACCCTAGGTGAAGATGGCTGTGTATGGGTAGCGTTCCCTGAGTACAGCGTAGCGTTCCGTAGTGACTTCTATGAGACCGATGATATGACCTCAAAAACGGGCAGTGTATTCTCTTTACTTGAGTGCATTGAAAATAGATGGTCACCCGATGAAGATATGGATTACGTACCTCGCCTAGTAGATGGTGAGATGCTACTTAAATTTGATACTGAGTAGCAGTCCTCAGGGGGACTTTAAATAGGCTTTAGGCCCTGAGCGTGACCGGTTCGCCGGTCGGTAGCAATAATGCTAAACTTAAATTAAATGCTTTATGAAAACTATCACTTTAACTGAGAAACAATTCGCAACTCTTAATTCAGCTGTGTGTAACGCATACATCGAGGTTTCAAACGCTGAAGAGCGTGATGCCGTTAACAGCCTGATAGACTCAATGAGTCAGCAAACAGCGGAACACATTACCCCTCAGGTAGCTCACCAAAAGTTGACCCGTGTACGTGCTGAGTTAGATACACTCATTGCGCTCGGTGAGAGCTACGCACATTTCCAATCTGCTCAGGCTACCCACAAGTACCTGAAGAAGGCTAAGAACGCCTTAAAAGGGCTCAGCTAGTTAGCTGTTTGCTACTGCGCCTCGCCTGACCTTGGAAACTTGGTCGGGCTTTGGTGGTATAACTAATTTAATTTAACGCTTTATGACAAATCAAATCAACATTGCATTGCGCCGTAAGTGGGCGCTTCAGGGCACAAAGAATGAGCACCTGATACCGACTGCATTTCGTGTGATTACAAACCGCACGTACTGGAACAACAAAGGTAAATTTCAGGCGCAGTACGACTACATATACGACAACCTGATGCCTGATTACGGAAGCAGTACTAACGAGCATATTGAGGCCATTAGATGCGTTTCAAAAATCTACCACGAGTACTACAATAACGGCAACTGCAACACCTACGATTCTAGAGATATGGGAGATGAGACCGGAGATTACTACGTGTATGAAATCCGTGAGCACTACAAAGAGATGGTACGCACCATTGAGAGCTACCTAGATATCCCTTGGAGCGCATACGATGAAGATAGTAAGCTATGCAATATCATTAAGCCATTTGAGATAAACGATTGTAGAAGAATCGGTGAGTATTTAGAAGGCTTAATCGATCAAATCCTAAAAAAAGCACTTCCTCAAATCACATTAATCTAGAATCACCACTCCCGTTGGCGCCTTTAGGGTGCGCCTAGGTCGTGCTAGGAACGGGAACTACCAACTAAGTCTTTATACTCAGTACTTAATACTGAATGTTGACAAAGTTGTGAATAAGTTAGGATTTACGGAATACGTTTCGTAGATTAGCTAAAGCAAGTGAGGGTAAGACCTCAGCGTTCTTTGACATTATGGAAATTAAATCAGTCTGATGAGGCTAGGTCATTCACCTAGCTGTACCTACGGGTACGACCCCTGAGATGGGGCGAAACCACGTGATACGGGAAGCGTATTGGCTACGGCACTTCGGTGCTTGGTCACTGATAATTTAATTTAACGCTTTATGAAAAACCAAAAATGGGTTTACAATGATGGAGGTAGGTCAAGCTATTTCAAAGGAGAGAGAGTAGGAGATTGCGTAACTCGGTCTATTGCTATAGCATCTAAAATGGACTACAAAAAAGTCTATGATGCTTTATCCAAAGGTAACGCCTCACAAGGTGGCTCTAAGTCGGCAAGAAACGGAATATCCACTAAGCGCAAATGGTTTAAAGACCAAATGCGCGAATGGGGTTTCAGGTGGCAACCGACTATGGGTATCGGCACGGGATGTAAAGTGCATCTAAGAGCAGAGGAGCTACCAAAAGGTAGAATTATAGCACGTTGCTCAAGGCACTATTCAGCTGTTATTGATGGTGTGATAAACGACACCTACGACCCAAGCCGAGATGGTGAAAGAGCTGTATACGGCTATTGGATTTACGTAGATTAAACAAGCCCCTCTTCGGAGGGGTGGTTACTGATAACTAATTAAATGCTTATGATACACGACAAAAGAATATGCGTGAACACATCTAGCGCTGACCTGCGTGAGATGACTAGCATACAGCTAGACAAGTTGTATGAGGACCTGAGAGTTTTACAATTTCAGGCGCAGTACGAACTGCTATCAAGAGGGGGCGAATGACCCCTCGGTTACTGATAACTTAATTAAATGCTTTATGAACAAACAAGATTTTGCTCAGCTGTTGGAGATGCACGATTGGTACTACGAGCGTACTGAAGACCCAAAGGTCTACAAAAGAGGTAGTGAACAGCGTAAGATGATCTTCAAAGCAAAAGCACAGCTAGGTGAGGATGGAGAATACCTTTACCTGAAGTATGCTAAGCGCTACGAAGAGAACACCAATAGACCGATAGGTGCTCCAAAGAAAGAGCGCGTGTTTAAGGACATTATGTGTAAGTCTAATGGTAAGCTAGGCGTACTGATAGACAAGAGCCCAAACGGGTTTCTAGAGATTAAGTTCAAGGATGAGTACCGCACTAAATTCCTACACCCTGACAACGTGTTTATGCTAGACTAGGTCTAGCGGTTACTGATATTTTAAATTTAATGCTTTATGATAAGTAGAATGGAAATCCTAAAAAACGGCTACGTGATGATAGCTGAGAAACTAGACAGCGAAGATTTACACGGGGCTATGGCTATGGCTAAGGGACTAGGACTTATAGACCTAGTCAATGAGATAGGCGAACTTATGTACTGCACTGATGATGAGTACGAGCCATTTAGAAAAGGTTTAATTAGACACCTGATAGAGGAATGAGAAAATACACGATTGAAAACTATTACGGCGGTGAGCAAGAAGATGAACTGCTGTACGCGGACAGCTATAAAGAGGCTAGAAAACTACAAGGTGGTGAGTTCTCTTTGATTATTAATAACGTTACTAAAGTGGTAAGAGAATGACAAATAGAGAAGAGATGTTGAAAGTACTTGGAGAGTACTTTCCAATCACGGGAACAACTGAAGACTTTGATGGCTCCGAGGGAGGCATATGGATTTGTGGTGAGTGTGACTACACTACTCCCAAAGGTATTCCTTACTTTGACTATTACGCCCACAGCAAGTCTTACGAATTCGGTGTGCTGAATAGCTTAATAAAGATTACTAATAAGCACGGGTGGGGATTCCAATGGTATGACCCCGGAACGATAATGGTGTACCCTGATTAGGGTCACCGGTTACTGATATCTTAAAACACTTTATTATGCCTAAGAAACATAGAAACATTAACGGAGACCTATGCTACACGTTTGCGTGGGAGCAGGGTGGTGGTAATCACGTATACGCCTACAGCAAGAAAGCCGCTATAAGGCTAGCTAAAAAAGTTGGCGCTGGGACACACGATAGACACGGGAAAAAGTATAGTAAGACATACCCTCTTTCAGTGTTGACCCCTCAAGAAGAATCATTCCGCTCAGTATACCTAGAAGAATTGCTAGAGTTTGATCGGAACTTGTACCTAGCGTACAGCCTATAATATAAAGTCGGAGCATAAGCAGTCTCGGAGGTCTTCGGGATAGAAGAGTATTCTGCCAATTCAATTCAATTTAAGGTCAAGGTGTGCTCCTAGCCCTAGCGGGTAGTAACATACACCAAAGATTACTAAAGACTGACAGCAAGGAAAGACTTGCGGTTACTGATAATTTTAATTAACTTGGCTTATGGATTATAAGTTTTTATGTTTGAGCTGTGAGAAGCCCATACCTATAATCATTGGAATTAACCAACTGCACCTATGTGAGTGCGGTACACTAAACAACATTGGAGATGCAGAAGATTAGTAATGAATTCAGCTCAGGAGAGCTAAAGGCTATAGCGCTATGCGTTACCTTTATGATAGAGGATGTTAGCGAAGAGCTAAAGAGCTACGAAGAGGCAAAGATAGATGAAGCCGCACAAACCTCGAGGGAGGTTCTTAGCGGTTTATACAGGGTACTTAACAAGGTCAGAAACCTCGTGGGAGATGATTAATCTATACGGGTTTAAGCAACTACTTCGTATAACCTGCGGACTAGTAATAGGTATAGCTGTTGGGTGGTTATTCACAACTGCCCTAAAGCTATTTTTCAACTTAATTAACATAGATAAACTGCTATGATACTACAAGACTTAAAAGATGATATGTACTCTATTATAGAGCGCGTAAGAGTGAGAGCTGAACTGGCTGACCGATCATTAGATGCCCACGATATGGCCCGTATAGAGGCCCTGATGGGGCAGATTGAGGTCTTCACCAAACAACATAGAAGTAACTGCGAATAATTAAAATATTTGCTTTACCTTTGTACCAACAAACAATCCTTCTCGCCGCTGTGATTGTTTTAGAAGCATACATTTAGGACTCTATCGGGAGTAAGCGAGGGCGAGGCGCTGAAACTGATAGGGTCTTTTTTGTTGCTGAGTATTGAGGCGCAACACTAAACAAAGCCCTTACGTTTGGAAGAGATGGTTACTGATAGTAGATAACTTCGCCAATGTCCGGAAGACTAGTACACACCGGATCAACAAATGTGTATTCAACTAGCTGTTTAATTACAGTGACGGCGTGGAGACTTGCGTCTATAGGTGTGCGATGCTGTGAGCGATGAACTCATACGATAAGCATATACCCGAGTTGAGTGTTTCTTACTTCCCTCTTATGGGGGGAAAGGGGGGTCTTTTCACTTAACTTGGGTAAGCTCAGCTGTTCACTCAGAATCTATACTCTAAGCATATTCTCCCACTTGGATTACGGCAGTAGGTTTTTAGGACCTACTACCTTCTTGGTTACTGAATGGTTCTTGTAGAGGGCTAAAGTGCAGGGGCTCCCAAAGCCCTAAGCACGTAGCCTGAGAGAATATTTCACCCCGAAATACTTGCATAGGTACTTGACATTTAGTATCTTGCCTTACATTTAAGAGTCTAATTTAAATTTAATACATATGACTTTAGGAGAGAAGCTGTCTTTGATACAGCAAGAATTCAAGGCTAAGAAGAGCCGTTACAACAGCTTTGGTAAGTACAACTTCCGTAGCGCTGAGGATATCCTCGAGGGTCTAAAGCCCTTCAACAGCAAGTACAAGGTATACTTCACGATCAGTGAGGATATGGCTTACACTGAAGGTGTCCCAGTAATTATCTCAACAGCTAAAGCACACGATTGTGAGTCTGATAACACGGTCTCTGCAACAGCTATTGTTGGTGTGGATATGAATCAGAAAGGTATGCAGAAGCCACAAGCATTTGGGTCCGCTTCTTCTTATGGGAAGAAGTACGCTCTAGGTAACTTGTTACTTATTGATGACACTGCAGATGCCGATGCTACAAACGGACACGGCAAAGCTACAACTACAACAGCTAGTGCCCCTGCAACTAAGGAAGACAGCTTCCAACAATCTATTGACTATCTAAAGGCTACACCTGATGACAAGAAAGGTCCAGTTCTTCAGATGATTCTAGAGAAGTACGGCAGTAAGTTCTCTGCACCTCAGGTTGCGGCACTTAAGAAGTTCGTGTAGTGGAATTTGCCAAGCTATTAGTTGAGAGGACGGGTAAACCATACCTGTCCTACTCAGCTTTAAAGTACGCGGCGGATGGCGGTAAACAGCAGGATATGAAGCTGTTTGAGCTCTACGTACGTGGGTTACTGAGAAAGAATAGCCCTGCACTGAGCTTTGGCTCATTGTATGATGCTATGTTATTGGAACCTGAAACAGTTGAAGACACCTTCTTTGTTGTGGATGACACTGAGATTGTAAAGGAGCTAGAGGGAAAGTATAAAAACCCTAGAGCATCTAAGCAGTATAAGGAGTGGAAAGCATCACAAGACTCAGGTGGTAAATCCTATGTTTCTGATGAAGATTGGCGTATGGCCGTTGATATGATCAAAAGGCTAGACGCTTCAGAGGTTGTAGACCCTGAAACTGGTGAGCTCATTCCCGTGCGTAGCTTCCTTAAAGGAACGCCTCAGGTAGAGTTCAATACTTGGATAGAAGATGTGCCCGTACGTGGCTTCTATGACGTCCTAGGCGATGGTTTTGTTACCGATAGCAAGTCTACTAGAAGCATATCAGGGTTTAGGTACGATGTAAAGTCTTTTGACTACGACATCCAAGCCTATATCTACAGCACGGTTTCAAATACTGATACTTTCTATTGGGTAGCTCAGGGCAAGACAAAGCCTTACCTATGTGCTGTCTATAAAGCCTCACCTCAAATCATTGAGTCAGGCAAGAGAAAGTTTTGGTCAGCTGTTGATAATATCAATAGGTGGCTTCGGGATCCTGAGAAGGATACCGCTACATTTGCTCTTTACGGAGAGATTTAATGTTAACAATTTGTTTATTAACCCGGGACTATATATATTTGTCCAAATTAAAATCAATTGATTATGGCAGAGGATAAGATCTTCGCAAACGGATTCTCTTTTAAGAGAAACGCAAACGCACCTGACTTCGTAGTTGGGAAGCAAGCTATTAAGGTAGATGAAGCTGTTGCTTTTCTACAAGCAAATCAGAAGAACGGATGGGTAAACCTAGACGTTAAACAAGCCAAAGGTGGTAACTACTATATGGAGTTAGACACTTGGGAGGCTAAAGGTGGAGCAACAGCTACACACAATCCAACAACTCCTGATGGCGGACTTCCGTTCTAATCAGGTTATAACACTAGGGGACGGAGCTGAGAGGCTCCGTCTTCCTATTTATTATCTAGAGATACAGGTAGCTTATTTCAAGGCTAAAGCTTGGAGAAAGGTTGACACGTGGGCAGTGACCTATGTAGAGGACCAAAATAGAATACTTAAGGATGACATTAAGACCAACAGCAGGCTTAACGATGAGCTGTACGGATCAAAGTTCAAAGGAAAGAGAGGACTCAGAATCGACAGAGTCTATACCCGAAAAAGAATCGGAACCACAAACTGGTAACGATCAAATATTCATTTATTGGCAATAGAATTATGAGCAAGATGAAACAATTCCTACGCATTGCGAATGCGAGATTAAGAAAGGTGTATCCTAACAAGATGCAGAGAAAGGCTTGGGCCGCTAATATGTGGCGCCGATGGCTAGAAAGACAAAACATCGAGAGAGACTTATAATGTCTGATGTTAATGACTTCAAGAACGCTGTAAAGCTTGTAGCTCTATTACAGCTAACACTTGAGCATATGGACACACTTAAAGGTACCAAGATATACAAGCAACGTATAAAGAATCAAATGAGTACCCTTGAGAAATCTATTGAGCTCACACTAAGCGGTCCAGTAAGACAGCTAGACAACACTGATGAGAACCTGTTCAACAGGATACAAGACAATATAGATACAATCTTAGATATGGATACCGATGAGCTTTCAATGCTCAAGGTAGCTGTTGAAGAGATTAGATAGGTTCGTGATTCGCGAATTGCAAATCATCACAACGATGAGCCTTAAATAATACAAATAAGGCTATAACCTCATCTTTAAATAAACATTATGATATATTTCATTAAGCAAAGTCAGTTTATAAAAATAGGATTTACTGAAAGTCCACTCAAGAGATTGAGTCAACTTCAAACGGCTAACCCCATAAAGTTAGAAGTGCTACTTATTATTGATGGAGACAGAGATTTGGAGGTTAAATATCACGAGTTGTTTAAAGACCACGCTCATAGAGGGGAATGGTTTTATGACTGCTCGCACATTCAAGAGCATATAAGTATTAATATGCAGGATGACCTCCGACCATTTTATGGTCTTGCTGCTTCATCTATAGACCCATCAAAGCAGAAACTTAAAGGACTAAGGATTGAAAGAAATATG
>Ga0208434_1001110_pt1 | contig 11380 bp, 19 predicted proteins | sample 13_taG_FD_184086 | JGI IMG/M metagenome (GOLD analysis project Ga0208434, IMG submission 184086) | Marine viral communities from the Subarctic Pacific Ocean - 13_ETSP_OMZ_AT15268 metaG (SPAdes) (version 2) | ecosystem: Environmental > Aquatic > Marine > Oceanic | place: Pacific Ocean | collected... | reverse complement strand
GATGATGCCACATTTAAGCATAAGGTACACAGCCTCACCCTGTACCACGACATGATCAACGAAGGGGTAGCCCCTGAGCAAGCACGTATGGTACTGCCACAGTCTACTATGACTGAGTGGTACTGGAGTGGTAGCCTTGATGCCTTCGCTGATATGTGTAACCTACGCTGCAAGTCTGACACACAGGCAGAGACACGGCAGGTAGCACAACAGATTGACCGCAAGATGATTGAGTTATTCCCTGTATCATGGGATGCACTTACGGAGAGTGATGATGAGTAAAGTGATTAACTGGTTTAACGGACTGAAACTTGCTTGGCGGCTTTGTATAGCTGGGGTTACCCTAGTTATTATACCAGTGGCTTTGGCTTGGGGCCTTTTTGCTGGAATGTTACTCTTAGGTGTGTTCTTGCTTCTTGCTGGGTTTGCTACAGCAACACAGGATATTTGATGTAAGATTGAAAGGAGAAACAGAATGAGTAAGATGTATGAATTAGAGCCTATGATCTTGGACTGTTGGCGTGTGTGCAATGACCTTGAGGTTGTCTTCAAACAGGTAGGTGACGGTGAACCTACTGAGGATGAACTGATGAACGCCTTGATAGGGATGCAGCAAGTGTACCAGTGGAAGTTTGAACAGCTGTTCAACAAGTATGAGGATGTACTCCGTGACAGACAATGAGTGGCCCTTAGAGGCAGACTTCACAGACGTTAGACCTATGACACCAGAGGAGCGCAAGGCTGCTCAAGAACGTGACGCAAAGAATGGGAAGAGCAATGATAAAGAGTGAATGGAATCGACTAATAAAAGAACGTATGGACGCTCAGGCATTAAGTGAAGACTTTAAGGAGAGTGTATTGTCAGAGCATGGGGCAGACATCGTGAATGAACCTAAACACTACGCACGGTGGGCCATTGAGCCTATCACATACATCATGCGTAATAGCTTTGAGTTCTGGCGTGGCAACATTGTTAAGTATGCCAGCCGTGCAGGCTACAAGATGTACGAGGGTAAGACGCAGGTGCAAAGCGAGATCATTGACTTAGAGAAAGTTCAACGCTATTGTCAGATGCGTATCAATCAACTTAATGGAGAGGAGAAGCTATGATACCTGTAGGTCAACTACGATTGTTACTCACCAAGGCAGGTTTAGAGTATGTCATCACCCGTGTTGAGGGTAACGTGGCACACGTCAATATTCTTGTAGCGGAGCAGCCTGATGTACACAGTTGAGTTTGAATCAGACGCAGCGATAATCACAACACTAGATCAACAGGATTTGTACGAGGATGTTGAGGTTATCTTGGGTGATGGTGGTGACGTTTACATCCGACAATATGAGCCGGACATGGATTCATACCAGCTAATACTCATGAGCGCACAGCAGTGGATAGACTTGATGGCTGCATACAAAAGCTCAGAAGGTTCATACTATGTAGAGTTGAATCATGAATGAGTTAGGGCAAGGCTTTTTTGCTGGCATGTTTGCAACCTATGTGTTAGCACTGCCCTTGTTATACCATATGGTAGAGCCAGAAGATCCTGAGGAGAATAGATCTGGCCCTATCAAGTTTGCCTTCCTGTGGCCTGTGATTGCACTGGAAGTAATATATCGTATCTTTGTAGGAGAGAAAGACAATGATGGAACTGGCACTAATTAAGACGTTACTTAGTCGTGACTTCTATGAACAACACAAGGGCATACGTTGCCCCGACAAGATCTTTACCAAGGATGTGCGTAAGATTAAGCAGGCACTAGATGCAGCTATGCGTACATATGAGGGTGACTTGAACACAGCAGACTTGGAGGCTCTGTTCTACGCTCAGAACCAAACTATGACTACCGCTACCAAGACAGCCTACTCTGATCTGTTTCGTAAGATAGACAAAGAGCAGGTCATCAAGGAAGAGATTGCTACAGATGTGCTGGGCAAGATGTTTCAACAGTATGTAGGTGAGCAGGTAGCCAACCTTGGCTTTGACTTCGTTAACGGCACACAGACCAGCCTAGAACCGCTGAGACGTATGCTAGAGAACTACAAGGATGACTTCACACCTAACCTTCGCATTGAGTGGGAAGACATCAGCATCGACACACTACTAAAGGCAAACGATCTACAGACACAGTGGAAGTTTAACATCCCAAGCCTACGCCGTAAGGTAGAAGGTGTGAGTGGTGGTCACCTATTACTTGTAGGCGCACGGCCTAACACAGGTAAGACATCCTTCCATGCTTCATTGATTGCAGGGCCAGAGGGCTGGGCAAGGCAGGGTGCTAAGTGCGTAGTGCTATGCAATGAGGAAGCGTATGAGCGTGTAGGAGCTAGGTATCTTAGTGCTGCCTCTAACATGTCTATGGATGAGGTCAAGGCTAACGTAGCCCTCGCACGTAGCCGCTACGAGCCTGTCAGAGCCAATATCCGCATCAAGGATAGCACCAACAAGGATATGCAGTGGGTTGAATCTCTGGTTAAACAAGAGAAGCCAGACGTATTGATCCTGGACATGGGTGATAAGTTCGCCAGCAAGACAAGCGATAAGTCCGATGTGTACCTAAAAGATGCAGCTATCTATGCTCGTAACATCGCTAAGCAGTACAACTGTTGTGTTGTATGGATGTCACAGTTAAGTGCCGTAGCTGAGGGTAAGGTCTATGTAGACCAGTCTATGATGGAAGGCTCTAAGACAGGCAAAGCAGCAGAGGCAGACCTAATGGTTCTGATCTCTAAGAACCCCATTGTAGAGGGTGCAGATGAGGAAGACACACAACGGCACTTGAATATAGCTAAGAATAAGCTTAAGGGTGGTTGGCATGGTGTTGTACACTGTGAGTTAGACGGGGCGAGATCACTATACACAGCCTAGAGGAGAGAGAGATGAGACTTGTATTAGACGTTGAGAACACAACAAACAAACGTAGGGAGAAGCTACACTTAGACCCCTATGAGGAGGGTAACTTCCTTGTGCAAGTCGGTATGCAGAATGCAGACAATGACAAAGAGTTACACATTGTAACATTAGATCACGTTGAGAAGAAAGACACCAGTGGCGCTGGGCGTAAGCTCATCCAGCAAGTCTTAGACATGACTACTCTTCTAATCATGCACAACGCTCAGCACGATCTGATGTGGCTGTGGGAGTGTGGCTTTAAGTATGATGGCGCTATCTATGACACAATGCTTGCAGAGTACATATTACTGCGTGGTCAGAAGGAACCATTAAGCCTAGAGGTTTGTGCAGAACGTAGGAACCTTAACGCTCAGAAGGATGACACCCTCAAGCGTTACTTTAAGGAGGGTTATAACACAAATGAGATTCCTCTCAGTGAGCTTAGCTTTTATCTTAGGTGTGACCTCGACACAACTCGTGAGCTGTTCCACAGCATCGAAGCAGACTACAGTGAACCCGAAAGTAAGTCCCTACACACCATCAGAGATGTCACCTTCCGTACCTGTAAAACCCTTACCAGAATGTACATGTCAGGAATCAGGGTGGATCGTACAGCCCTAGACGATGTGCGCCTAGAGTTTGAACGTGAGAAGGCAGACATTGAGGATAGACTACAGCACAAGGTACGTGAGATCATGGGTGACACACCTATCAATCTTAACTCACCAGAGCAGATGTCTCAGGTTGTCTTCTCTCGTAAGATTAACAACAAGAAGGAGTGGGCTGACCTGTTTGAGTATGTGAGTAGTGCTAAAGAGTTTAAGCAGGCAGTAAATGCTAACAGTACTATCATAAAACGTACCAAGGCTTTTACATGCCCTACATGTTCTGGCACAGGTAAGACGTACAAGATAAAGAAGGACGGCAATAAGTTTGCTAAGCCTAATAAATGTAAGGACTGTGATGCTCGTGGCTATGGCCTCAAAGAGCTTAATCATATAGCAGGTCTAGGCTTTGGTGCGCCTAGCAAGAAGTGGGTTAGCGCCAATGGATTTAGCACAGGAAAGGATAACTTAGATGTACTTGTGGGGACTGCTAAAACGAACAACATGGACGCTGCTGTTCAGTTTCTTACTGACCTTAAGCGTCTTTCTGCTGTCAGTAGCTACCTGTCTAGTTTTGTGGAAGGTATTGACACCTTCACCAAGTCAGACGGATTCCTGCATGTGGGACTCACTCAGCATATCACCAGTACAGGTAGATTTTCTGGACGAAACCCCAACATGCAAAACATGCCAAGGGGCGGCACGTTTCCCGTAAAGCGTGTCTTCGTGTCTCGCTGGGATAACGGCTACATCTGTGAGGCTGACTTTGCACAGCTTGAGTTCCGCACCGCTGCGTACCTAGCCCAAGATGAAGTTGCTATGGAAGAAATTGCTACAGGGTTTGACGTACACAGCTATACTGCACAAGTTATTACAGATGCAGGACAGCCTACGTCACGTCAGGAAGCCAAGGCTCATACTTTTGCACCTCTGTTTGGGGCTACAGGGTATGGCAGATCTAAGGCTGAGGAAGCATACTATATCCACTTCAATGAGAAGTATGAGGGTGTAGCAGCTTGGCATAAGAGCTTAGCTGATGAAGCTATACGGTTCAACAAGATTACCAGTAAGTCTGGGCGGCAATACGCATTCCCTGATGTTAAGCGCAATGCTCGTGGCGGGGTATCACACTTCACTATGATTAAGAACTATCCAGTGCAGGGTTTTGCTACTGGTGACGTTGTTCCTGTTGTGCTTATTGAACTGGAGGAGAGGTTGAAGGGTCTAAACTCTTGCCTAGTGAACACTGTTCATGACTCAACTGTTATAGACATTCACCCAGAGGAGAAGGAGACTGTGCTACAGATTATTGAAGACATGAATGAGGGCTTGACAGACTTAATAGAACAAGCCTATAACGTAAAGATGAATGTTCCGTTACTACTAGAATCAAAAATCGGGCCGAATTGGCTTGACGTACAGGATGTGTGACGGTATAACTAAGACTCTTTTTTACTGTAATAAAGGATATACAGATGAGTACAGAACTAGCAACAACAGGATCGTCAAACCCATTGGCAGAACTTATGGGTGATCCAAAACCACAGACACAATCACGATCCTCTCTGGCTCGTGTTAATGTGTTAAGTAGTGCTATCAAGGGTGAGATTGAACTTGGTGGTAAGAAGATCAAGACAGACGTTGTGCCTGTTGGCTACTATAAGATCACACTAGGTGAGGATGTGTTCTATGCAGAGAGTGTAGAAGTGCGCCTATTAACAGACCGCTTTCAGTTTCAACGGTGGAATGCTTCCACTAATGAAATGGAGAAAACTGTTATGAGTAGGTCTACTAATACAGACTTACAGGACAGTGTAGGTGGCTACAATCTTGGACGCCCCTCAGGTTACATTGAGGATTGGAATGCTCTTCCAGAGGCTACTAAGGATATTATCCGAAACGCCAAACGAGTTAAGGTCTTCATGGGTACTCTCACAGTTAATACACCCCTTGACGATACGGGTACACCCATCTCTGGTGAGTACGTAGATATTCCATTCGTAATGGATGTTAAGAACAATGACAGTCTTAAGAGCATAGCAGCTACACAGAAGGCTATTGATCGTAAGAATGGTCTTCCTTATATGTCTAAGATCATACTTACTGGTGCAGAAGGGTCTATCCCTACAGGGGCTACCTTTGGGTATATACTTTCTTCTGTAGGAGATAATGTCACACCATCAGATGAGGATACTTCCTACATGCAACAGGTAGCATCTGACTTCTTGGATTATATTCACTACTCTAATGGTAAGATCCTAGATCTACACAATGAGCGTTCTACTACGAGTATGAGTGCAGAAGATGCGGATCTAGTAGGTTCTATTATTAACGTAGAGGAGGCAGCATACTAATGAATCACCCTGCAGAAATAGCTGTTTTCTCTTTCTTGCAGAAGGCTATGGCTGGTGAGACTACTATGACAGAGGGGGTGGCTAAACAAGTCGCCTCCGATGTCGAGGATGCTTTGTACAAGCAGTTCTCTGGTGGCCCACGTGATGCTTTCCGTTTACGGATGTCTAATATCGGTAGACCAAAGTGCCAGCTATGGTTTGACAAGAATGATCCAGAAGACAAGACACCCTTTCCTCCACACTTCTTGATGAACATGATCCTTGGTGACATAGTTGAGGCTGTGTTCAAAGGCATACTGCGTTCAGCAGGTGTAGAGTTTAAGGATAACGAGAAGGTCACACTTAAGTTACCACACGGTCAAGAGATCAAGGGTGAGTATGACATGGAGATGGACGGGCGCATTGATGATGTTAAGTCTGCCTCTCCTTGGTCATACGACAATAAGTTCGCATCCTTTGGTTCACTAGCCTACAAGGATGGCTTTGGTTACGTATCACAGCTTGTGGGCTACGCAGAGGCCGCTGGAAAGGATGTAGGAGGTTGGTGGGTAGTCAACAAAGCAAACGGACAGTTTAAGTATGTAGACGCCTCTGAGGAGGTGGACAAGGAAGCAGTCCTAGCCGACATCCAAGCTACCGTAGACTACATAGACAATGACGAACCGTTTGAGCGTTGCTTTGAGCCAGTAGAGGAGTCGTTCTATCGTAAGAAGACAGGGAACTGGATCTTACCTGATGACTGTAAGTTCTGTAGCTTCAAGCACAAGTGTCATGACAGCTTTGATTCACGTCCTAGCATCCCTAGTAAGTCAAAGAACCCACAGATAGTGGACTACACTTATATTGCACCTGAGTACTTAGATGAACAGGAAGCATAACTCTCGCATGTATCGCAGTGGTCTTGAAGTAGAGGCTGCTGCGTACCTCAAAGACAGGCAAAAGAAAGTAGCATACGAAGAGCTAAAGATCGAATGGGAAGATCTAAAGTATCGCACTTACACACCAGACTTTGAGTTAGACAATGGTATCATCATTGAGACAAAGGGCATCTTCTCAGCTGCAGATCGTAGGAAGCACATTGAGATACAGCGACAGCATCCAAGCCTGGATATTAGATTTGTATTCAGTAATGCTAGATCACGCCTTTACAAGGGTGCTAAGAGTAGGTATTGCGATTGGTGTGACCAGAAAGGCTTTAAGTGGGCTAACCGTGTCATACCAGAAGAATGGCTAAAAGAAAAAGGCTCTCGCATGAAAGAGCAACGCCTCAAAGTTAAAAGGAGAACGTGATGGCCTACGAGATTAAAGCTGGTGATGTAGCCATTGTGCTATCACCTATCATTGAGGATGGTGAGTGGACGGGTAGCATCAAGACAGGCATGGTGTTTGGCTCCGCTGGTTCTGAGGATGGCATGAGGGCTGCACTGGATGAGGCACTTACTATGTCTGCAGCACAGCAATTCTTGGAGCTTTATCCTGATGCTTGGGAAGACTTCGTTGTCTTGCGATCTGAAATAATGCAAAGCATGTTTCCTGATCTCTTTGCAGAAGCAGAGGAGGAGCTAGAAGAAAGCAAGGCTGTTGAAGTAGAGGGTAATGTCTACAAGATAAGCCGCTGGACTAAGACAGAGGGTAGCGCATGAAGAAGTTTAGCGTTACCTTTGTTGCGAAGGTAGATGATAACAACAACATATTATCATCATACGAAGAGAACCACGAACAAGACATTTATGACTTGATAACAGATGTTATTTATGATGTAGATGACGTGGACATAGAGAACTTAAATGTTAGGGAGAGAGCATGATTACACAGGAAGACATTGATGCCTTTGCGAATATGATGGATGTTAAGCCTCAAGATTATTCGTACTGGGTAGAAGGTAAGATCGTCACAGAAGGCGAGACACGCTTAGTTGAGAACACACTAGGCTTAGTAGGTGAAGCAGGTGAGGTAGCAGAGAAGATCAAGAAGATGCTGCGTGACTCCAACAAGGTCTCAGCAGATGAGATTGTAAAGGAGTTAGGTGACGTTGTGTTCTATGCTACAGCCCTAGCTAATTACTTTAACAGTGACCTCACAGAGGTGCTACAAGTTAATATGGATAAACTAAATAGCCGTGCTAAGCGTGGCGTTATTAAAGGATCAGGTGACAACCGATGAGCAATCAACTACCAACAGACTACCAAGCATTCATTCACAAGTCACGCTATGCTAAATACTTTGACGGTGAAGGCCGTGAGTCATGGAGCAGTACAGTAGGGCGTTACATGGACAACGTAGTGCGTCGTGTGACAGGCGATAACTCTTACATTGATGACATTGAACAGGCTATTCTAGGCCAAGAGATCATGCCCTCTATGCGAGCTATGATGACAGCAGGCCCAGCGCTTGATCGTGACAACACTGCAGGCTACAACTGTAGCTACTTACCCGTAGATGACCCTAAGTCCTTCGATGAGGCTATGTACATCCTCCTCTGCGGTACTGGTGTCGGGTTCTCCGTCGAGCGCCAGTTTATCAGCAAGCTCCCAGAAGTGCCTGAGTTGTTCGAGAGTGAGTCTATCGTTGTCGTTAAGGACAGTAAGGAAGGTTGGGCTAAGGGGTTCCGTCAAGTTCTTGCGCTCCTCTGGGCTGGTGAGATACCTAAGTGGGATGTCTCTCGTGTACGCCCTGCAGGTGCAAGGCTCAAGACGTTTGGCGGTAGAGCGTCAGGCCCAGCGCCTCTCGTAGAGTTGTTTAACTTTGCTGTGTCTACCTTCAAGGCAGCACAAGGGCGTAAGCTTAGCTCTATGGAATGTCACGACCTGATGTGCTTCATTGGTCAGATCGTTGTCGTAGGTGGTGTGCGCCGCTCAGCTATGATCTCATTGTCCAACCTGAGTGATGATCGTATGCGTCACGCTAAGTCAGGACAGTGGTGGGAAAATGCTGGACATCGTGCCTTAGCTAACAACAGTGTTTCGTACACTGAGAAGCCAGACATGGAAACATTCATGCGTGAGTGGTTGTCTCTGGTTGAGTCTAAGTCTGGTGAGCGTGGTATCTTCAATCGTGAAGCATCCAAGAAGCAGGCAGCTAAGTTTGGGCGGCGTGATCCTAACCATGAGTTTGGTACAAACCCTTGTTCTGAAATAATTTTACGTCCGTATCAATTTTGCAACTTAACGGAGTGTGTAGTACGTGCAACGGATAGCATTGAGGATCTTGAGCGTAAGGTTAAGCTTGCTACTATCTTGGGTACAATCCAGTCTACCATGATTAAGTTTCCCTACCTACGTAAGGTATGGCAGAAGAACACTGCAGAGGAACGCTTGCTTGGTGTGTCTATGACAGGCATTATGGACAACCCTCTAATGACAAACTCTAACAAAGGATTGGAGAAGACACTTGAGCATTTACGTTCTATCGCTGTTGCTACTAACGCTGAGTGGGCTGAGTTGCTTGGCATCCCTGCTTCTGCTAGTATCAGCTGCGTTAAACCTTCCGGTACGGTATCACAGCTGGTTGATTCTGCTTCTGGTATTCATGCTCGTCACAGCCCCTATTATATTCGGACTGTCCGTGGCGACAATAAAGATCCTCTAACACAGTTCATGATTGACCAAGGTATTCCTAATGAGCCTTGCGTTATGAAGCCTGACTCTACAGTGGTGTTTAGCTTCCCAGTGAAGTCACCTGAGCAGGCAGTGACACGTAACGACATGACAGCAGTAGAGCAGCTTGAGTTGTGGCTGACCTATCAAAGATCATGGTGTGAGCATAAGCCAAGTGTGACTATCTCAGTTCGTGATGCTGAGTGGATGGCTGTGGGTGCGTTTGTGTATGAACACTTCGATGAGATGTCAGGTGTATCATTCCTGCCTCACTCAGATCACACCTATCAGCAAGCACCCTATCAGGACTGCACTAAGGAAGAGTATGAAGAGATGCTTGCCAAGATGCCTAGCAGCATTAACTGGGAAGATCTTAACGACTACGAGAACGAGGATAACACAGTATCCATGCAGACTATGGCCTGCTCTGGTGACAGCTGTGAGATTGTGGATCTGGTATGAATTACGTAGTGGTAGGCACAGACAAGTGTGAGTATTGTACTAAGGCAAAGCACTTGTTGCGAGAACGAGGAGTAGGCTTCACGGCCTACTCACTTAACTCACAAAGTAGCAAGTGGCTCTTGACACTAATTAAACAAGCAGGTATGAAGAGCGTACCACAAGTATGGGATAACAACGGTGACTACGTAGGTGGTTACACAGAACTAAAGGAAAAACTAGGATGATTGAGTTTGTATTATACGTCTTTTTGGCTGTAGGTGTACTAGAGGCTACAGCTGATGTAGGAGCGGAGGCTTACGATACTGTAACTACTACGGTGCAAGAGGTCTTGGCTGACGAAGAGCACTCTACAGAGCAAGAGTACTAAGAGCAAAGGCTCAGCGTTACGGCGCTGGGCTTTACTTTAACGTAGGAGGCACCATGCAGTTAGATTTGTTTAAATCTCTTAGCAACAACCCTGAGGATACAGTAGTAACAACCAAGATATGTAATACGTGTAAAGAGAGTAAGTCATTAACGGAATATGGTAAAGCCTCTGGTTCAAAAACTCATACTCTTCCTGATTGTAGAGAGTGCAATAATCATAAAAGTACAACAAGGCTTCTTCTAAAGAAAAAACACCCTTATCCTGACGAGGGTTATTGTTGTCCTATATGTAGTAAAAATGCAGATGCTCTGAGATACAAAACACAGCCAGACAGAAAGGTGTGGTGTTTGGATCACGACCATATTACTGATAATTTCAGAGGGTACGTATGCTTTAGGTGTAACATTGCAGTAGGGCAAGTTAAGAATGATCCTAACATTGCTTATAGCTTATTTGAGTACTTGAAAGGCTGATTATGAACAACATTGAACCTTTAGCCAAGCCCACACGTACACGGCGCAAGACAACCTACAAGGGTGCAGCATCTAAGCCTACCTCTGGTATTTTACCTAAGACAGAGAACCAAGGCAAGCTCATTGATGCTATCGCTAACAGCAAGCAGGTGCTAATACTTGGCCCTGCTGGTACTGGTAAGACCTACGTTACAGCTACATGTGCAGCAGACTTGTACACACTTAAAGAGATAGACAAGATTGTTATCACACGTCCTCACGTAGCTGTGGGTAAAGACATTGGGTTCCTGCCAGGTACGCTTGAAGAGAAAGCACAACCGTGGGCACTGCCTGTGTTAGACGTACTGATTAAACACTTAGGGCGTGGCGCTGTTGATACGGGTGTAAAGAATGGTAACATCGAAGTAGCTACACTAGCGCTCATGCGTGGACGTAGCTTTGACAATGCGTTCATTATTGTAGATGAAGCACAGAACATAGACATACCAGAGATCAAGATGTTGTTGACACGTGTGGGTGAAGGCAGTACTATTGTACTCAATGGTGACATCCAGCAGTCTGACTTGAAGGGTACGTCTGGTCTAGCTAAGATCATACACCTAGCTAAGAAGCACATGCTAGATGTACCAGTA
>Ga0208434_1001107_pt1 | contig 11408 bp, 15 predicted proteins | sample 13_taG_FD_184086 | JGI IMG/M metagenome (GOLD analysis project Ga0208434, IMG submission 184086) | Marine viral communities from the Subarctic Pacific Ocean - 13_ETSP_OMZ_AT15268 metaG (SPAdes) (version 2) | ecosystem: Environmental > Aquatic > Marine > Oceanic | place: Pacific Ocean | collected... | reverse complement strand
ACATGAACTCTATGGATATAGACTTAGAGGCTTTGATACAGTTCGCTACATTCACTGAGAATAGATGGGCTGAAGAATACTCTGAAGATATGACTTATCAGAGATCTTTCGGAACAAGGGAGCCTGCAGTAGAGTGACTCTTATATCTCATATGCCTTTACCTAGTATGCCTTTTCAGACGCACGTTAATACAGTGTTTGAGAGTCAAGACAAAGACAGGTCATACAAAGCTAACGTTGAACACAAGAGTGAATCTAAAGTAATCACACCTGATACACCTGTAGAAGACTTGAAGTTAGTTAATCAGATGTACGCCTATAACCCTGATCCGAATAAGCTACGTAAGCCTGACGGTCAGATAGTTAACTTTATAATAGCATAGATAGGGAGCAACACTATGCCAATGGTCGGAAAGAAAGAATACCCGTACACAGCTAAAGGTAAGGCAGCAGCTAAGGCTGAAGCTAAGAAGACAGGTAAGCCTATGAAGAAAGCTAAAGGCTACAACATGGGCGGCTCATTGAAGAAGCCCAGCGCTTCTCAGAAGGGTGTAAAGAAGTTACCTAAAGATGTCCGTAATAAGATGGGCTACATGAACATGGGTGGTCCTGTTGATAACAACACAGGTATGATGATGCAGCAACAGCCTACATCTATGCCTAACCCACAAGGCATGATGCAGCAGCAGCCTAAGCAAGCTATGATGTATGGTGGTAAAGTTAAGAAGGGTTACGCTAAGGGTGGTAAGACTGGGTACGCTAACTGTGGTGCATCTATGAAAGCTACGCAGAGTGGGGCTTCAAAGTAAATGCCTGACTTAACTAAGTCTAAGTTTCACACGCAAGGTTACACTATTGCATCTACATCAGCGGATGCTAGTGCTACAGTAGTATATACGTGTCCTGCTAACTTCAGTGCTATAGCTAGGTACTTACACTTAAGTAATAGTTCTAATTCAACTAAGAAAGTTTACGTACAGTTCTACCATGCAGATGATAACGAGTATCATTACATAGCTAACGGACTTAGTATGTCAGGTCACTCTGTAGCTAACTTAGTGAATGGCGGGTTCTTTAACTTGCATGCAGGTGATAAGATAGCTGTATATGGTGAGACAGCTAACACTACGGAAGTGCTTGTATCAGTAGAAGAGTACTTTGACCCCAATAGGAGTGCATAACGGGGTTGCAATATTGTCTGTAGTACGCTAACATAAAATATGTATAACTATCTCCACGCACATACAAAAAGGAGATAGTGCAAATGTTTAAGAACTTACTAACCCGTATTCAACAACACCAACAACGCAGAGCAGATTACTGGATACTCATGAATATGAGTGATAAGGAACTGCACGATATAGGGATAAGCCGTGGCGAAGTCTACCAAAAAGTCTACAGTTAATGCAGCGGGTAATTATACTAAGCCTGCTATGCGTAAACGCCTCGTTGCTTCCGTCAAAGCTGGCGGGAAAGGTGGAAAGCCCGGACAATGGAGCGCCCGGAAAGCCCAGATGGTTGCAAAGCAATACAAAGCTAAAGGTGGAGGCTATAAATGAATATCTCTAGTGCTACAGTAGTAGCTAAGATAAAGCGGTACGTGACTAGGTTGTTACGTGCTGTAATCGGACGTAGATGTACATGCGGATGTGAGTGTTGCTAGTATGGCTTTAGCGAAATCTCAGAAGAGCTTGAAGTCTTGGACTAAGCAGAAGTGGAGAACCAAGAGTGGTAAGCCATCGACGCAAGGCTCTAAGGCTACAGGAGAGAGGTACTTACCTGAGAAGGCTATTAAGTCTCTTAGTTCTTCTGAGTATGCCGCTACCACACGAGCAAAGCGAAAAGGCACTGCTAAGGGTAAGCAGCATGTGGCTCAACCTAAGAAAGTTGCAGCCAAAGTAAAACCACATAGAAAGACTAAATAGTATGGCACGTAATCTAACAGATAACCAACGAAGGTTTTTAGAGGTTCTCTTTGAGGAGGCTGGAGGAGATGTTGTACGTGCTAAAGTACTAGCAGGTTACAAAGAAAACTCTTCAACTACAGCTATAGTGGAGTCTTTAAAAGATGAGATATTTGATGCAACTAAAACGTATATGTCAAGAGTTGGCCCTAAGGCTGCAGTTGCATATGCCAGTGCTTTGGACGATCCTACCCAGCTAGGCATTAAAGAGAAGATGATGGCAGCAGGACAGATCTTAGATCGTGCTGGATTAGTTAAGACTGAGAAAGTAGCTGTGGAGTCTTCTGGTGGTTTGTTTATCTTACCCCCTAAGAATAGTGATGACTAGTAAAAGATTTGCAGCTAAACAAAGACCTTTACCTTTTCAGTATTGGATGCTACCCAAAGCACCTATGAAAGTTAAAGTGTGGGAGAGGATACCTCGATCTAGTATGTACATACCTTTTGGTTATGAGGTAGACCCGCAGGATGATGAATGGCTTTTACCTATACCTAAAGAATTAGAACTATTAGAGCTTGCAAAGAAACATCTAAAGAGTTATAGTTACCGCAAAGTAGCTGCTTGGCTAACTACACAGTCTGGTAGAGAGATCTCTCATATGGGGTTAAAGAAGAGAATAGATGTCGAAAGCAAACGAAAAAGACTTGCTGCAATCAAACGCAACTTTGCCAAGCGGCTCGAAAAGACGCTACGTCAAATCGAAATCCTCGAAAAAGAAAGGCTTGGCTACTACAGCAGAGAAGAAACCCAGTAAGCCTGAGGTAGTACCAGCTACACCTGTAGCACCTGAGTATAACGTCCCTGCTGCACAAGACATAGTATTCCAGCCTAACCCCGGTCCACAGACAGAGTATTTAGCTTCAGGTGAACGTGAAGTACTATACGGTGGAGCAGCGGGTGGCGGTAAGAGTTACGCTACATTAGCTGACCCTTTACGTAACATGAACAACCCGGACTTCAGTGGTCTACTTGTACGACACACTACAGAGGAACTCAGAGAGCTTATACAGAAAAGCCAAGAGTTGTACCCTAAAGCTATACCGGGGATTAAGTGGTCTGAGCGTAAGAGCCAATGGACTACACCAAGAGGCGGCACATTGTGGATGTCGTACTTGGATAGAGACACAGACGTTATGCGCTACCAAGGACAGGCGTTTAACTATGTAGCATTTGATGAGTTGACGCAATGGCAGTCACCCTTCGCTTGGAACTACATGAGGTCACGATTACGTAGTGCAAACAAGGACTTAGGTTTGTACATGCGAGCTACAACGAACCCCGGCGGTGTCGGACATGCTTGGGTAAAGAAAATGTTCATTGACCCATCGTCACCTAATAAGGCGTTCTGGGCAACGGACATAGAGACTGGTGAGGTATTGAAGTTCCCATCAGGGCATAGTAAAGCTGGACAACCCCTGTTTAAACGTAGGTTCATACCTGCCAGTCTATTTGATAACCCGTACTTAGCGGAGAGTGGTGACTACGAAGCAATGCTTCTATCGTTACCTGAGCATCAACGTAAGCAGTTACTTGAAGGTAACTGGGATATTAACGAAGGTGCAGCATTCCCTGAGTTTAACCGAAAGGTACATGTAGTTGAGCCTTATGCTATACCAAGAAGCTGGACTAAGTTTAGAGCTTGCGACTACGGCTATGGGAGCTTTACAGGAGTTGTCTGGTTTGCTGTTTCTCCCTCTGAACAACTCGTTGTATATAGAGAACTCTATTGTTCTAAAGTTACAGCTACTGATTTAGCAGATCTTATTCTAGAAACTGAGTATGAGGATGGCCCAATAAGATACGGTGTGTTAGATAGCTCCCTGTGGCATAAGCGAGGAGACAGCGGCCCTTCTTTGGCAGAGCAGATGAACCATAAGGGTTGCCGTTGGCGTCCTTCTGATAGATCACGAGGCTCTAGGGTGGCAGGTAAGAATGAGCTTCACCGCCGTTTGCAAGTAGATGAGTTTACAGAAGAGCCAAGACTTGTGTTCTTTTCTACTTGTACTAATACAATAGCTCAGCTTCCTAGCATACCGCTAGATAAGAAAAACCACGAAGACGTTGATACAAATGCAGAAGACCACTTGTATGACGCTTTGAGGTATGGTATAATGACTAGACCACGTAGTTCTTTATGGGATTTTAACCCGGCAACACAACGCAGCGGCTTTCAAGCTTCTGATTCAACCTTTGGATATTAAGCATGGCTATAGACGAAAACGATCAAGGTGAACTGTTTGAAACAGATAACGTGTCTGTTGTTCAAGATGGTGATGAGCTAGATGCATCTAGTGTTGTAGGTTACGTTAAGGAACGCTTCAAGAGAGCAGAGGATGCTCGCCAGACAGATGAGACTAGATGGCTGCGCTCCTATCGAAACTACCGTGGTATCTACGGGTCAGACGTACAGTTCACTGAAACTGAGAAGTCTCGTGTGTTCGTCAAGGTTACTAAGACTAAGACGCTTGCAGCTTATGGGCAGATCGTAGACGTACTCTTTGGTAGCTCACGTTTCCCTCTTACAGTTAATCCTACAACGTTGCCTGATGGTGTAGCTGAGTCCGTACACATTAATATTGATCCTAACGCAGAAGCAGGTCAACAGGAACTATCTCAAGCTTTTGGTGAACCCCCTAAGGTATCTTTCTTGTTTGACCCTGATGAGAAGCTAAAGCCGGGTGAAACTATGTTTGACCGCATGGAGCGCTTAGGTCCACTAGAAGATCGTCTGGCTGCGCTGGGCGATAAAGTTATTGAAGGGCCGGGTACTTCACAAAGTACAGTTACGTTCCATCCTGCTATGGTTGCAGCTAAGAAGATGGAAAAGAAGATACACGATCAGCTAGAAGAGAGTGGTGCTAATAAGCAGCTACGCCATACAGCATTTGAGATGGCACTCTTTGGTACAGGTATCATGAAAGGCCCGTTTGCAGTAGATAAAGAGTACCCTAACTGGGACGAAGAGGGTGACTACGATCCGCTCATTAAGACTGTACCATCTACTAGTCACGTATCTATATGGAACTTTTACCCTGATCCAGATGCCTACAACATGGATGAGGCAGAGTATGTAGTAGAACGCCACCGTATGACACGCTCGCAGATGCGTGGCTTAAAGACTCGCCCATTCTTCCGTAATGAGTCTATTGAGGATGCTGTTCAACTAGGAGAGTCCTACGAGAAGAAGTACTGGGAGCAAGACATGGAAGATCATTCTTCTATGACTAATGCACCAGAGCGTTACGAAGTGTTAGAGTTCTGGGGTTACGTAGATACGGAGATCTTAGAAGATAACGGTGTAACAATACCTCGTGAACTCAAGGATGCAGAGCAAGTAAACGTAAATGCTTGGATATGCAACGATAAAGTATTACGTCTTGTGCTTAACCCATTCAAGCCTACACGCATTCCGTATTACGCAGTACCGTATGAGTTGAATCCGTACAGCTTCTTTGGTGTAGGTATCGCTGAGAATATGGACGATACGCAGACATTAATGAATGGCTTTATGCGTATGGCTATTGACAATGCTGCATTAAGTGGTAATCTTATCATTGAGGTTGACGAAACCAATTTAGTGCCGGGGCAGGACTTAAGTGTGTATCCCGGTAAGGTATTCCGTAGACAAGGGGGCGCTCCGGGTCAAGGCATTTTTGGAACTAAGTTCCCTAATGTAGCTGGCGAAAACATGCAACTCTTTGATAAAGCTAGGGTTTTAGCAGATGAAAGCACAGGCTTCCCAAGTTTCGCACATGGTCAGACAGGCGTTAGTGGAGTGGGGAGAACTGCTTCTGGCATCTCTATGCTTATGTCTGCAGCTAATGGTAGCATCAGAAATGTTGTTAAGAATGTTGATGATTATTTGATTGGCCCTATGGGTCGTGCATTCTTTGCATTCAATATGCAGTTTGACTTTGACACAGGCATCAAGGGTGACTTAGAAGTTAAAGCTTCAGGTACAGAGAGCTTGATGGCTAACGAGGTACGGTCACAGCGCTTAATGCAATTTATGGGTGTAGCATCTAATCCTGCACTACAGCCATTCGTTAAGAGTGACTACATTATCCGTGAGATTGCCAAGTCAATGGATCTAGACCCAGACAAGGTTACGAACTCCCTGAGTGATGCGGCTATCCAAGCTGAAATCCTTAAGAAGTTCACACAGCCTCCAGAGGCACCAGCAGGAGCGGAAGGTGCTCCACAGGGGCCACCCCAGCCCAGCGCACCGGGAGCAGGCCCAGAGCAAGCGGGAGTGGCTGTGAGTGACACTACAGGTGCAGGTGGTGGTAACATTGGCACAGGCACAGCACCTACACCGGGTGAACAAGGCTTTACAGGTACGTAACAGTGAATAGTAACATTAAGAAGCTCGTGAACGAGAAGGCTGTATGGGATGCATTCTTAGAGATGCTAGATAGTAAAATACAAGCAGCCCAGCGCAGGTTAGAGCAAGAGACTAAGATGGAAGGTATGTATCGCATTCAAGGCGAGATTGCCTCACTACGCAAGTTAACCTATTTAAGGGATGAAGTGAATGGCCCAAGAACCTAACACGGATGAAGAGATGAACGACATGCTGCTTGAAGAACAGGTAGATCCTGTAAGTGGCAACACTGCTCCTGTAGGTGCTTTACCTTCTGAAGTGCGTGATGATATTGACATTCGTGTAAGTGAGAATGAGTACGTTATCCCAGCGTATGCTGTTCGCTACTTCGGTGAAGGCTTCTTTGATGAACTATTAGGTGCAGCAGAGCAAGGCTGGGACCGCATTAAAGAAGGTGATGAGCTACCATTCCGTGATGATGAGCTTGAAACAGAAGGCGATGACGAAGAGCCTAAAGAAGGTTACGCTGAAGGTGGTAACATACCGGGGGCAGGCATGACAGTACCACAACCTGTGGGTGGTGGCTTTGGTGGCTACGGTGGTACAGGCGCTCGCTTTAGTGGGTTTGAGTCTCGTATATACATTAACCCTGAAACAGGGCGTGAGATGCTTATCTTCTTCTTCAACGGTAAGCCTATGAAACGTATCCCTCAAGGGTTTAGACCTAAAGGTGAGACTGCTGTTCAGGAGCAACAGACGGTGGCTGCAGAGAGTCAGCGTGACGATGATGATAGAGATAGAAGAGAACAACAAGACCCAACTTATCTAAACACCCCTGTAGATAAGTGGACAGATGACATGTATGCAGCATACTCTAAGGCAAAGCCTATGGGTCTTATTGAGAAAGGCTTTGTAAGTCTTGTCGGCAATCTTATAGCAGGGCCAGCAGGTGCTCTAGGTTTAAATAAATTAGCTGAGCATGCAGAGAAAAAACAAGCAGAAGCAGTACAGACTAGTTTAGGCACCAAGATGAAAGCTGGTAATATTACTCAAGATCAGTATGATATTTATTCTAGTGCTGTTAAGGCTGCATCTGATAGAATGTTTAAATTTTTAGGTGATGGGGAGTCTGGTTCTGAAACTGGATTGGGGCTACATTTTTCTTCTCAGCAAGCTATGCGTGATTATTATGAGGGTTCAAGTGCAGCATCAGATGCAGGTATTACTACAGGGTATGATGATCCTAGCTTTGCTGGCGGTGCTGCTGGATGGGTTAATCCTGATACAGGTCAGGTAGGTAGCACTAGTTCAAGTAATAATAATGACTCAGGTGGAGCAGAATCAGCATCGGAAGCTATGGAAAGAATACAAAAAGAAAATAAAAAAGAAGTAGAAAAAGCACAAGAAAGAATAGATAAAAAAGAAGAAAAGTCTGTGACTATAGGCGGTAGCAGATTTGGATAAATTTAGATAACTATAAGGCTACCCGGCAATATTGCTGGCCCCAACATAAAAAGGAACTACAACTATGCCAGAACTAACTCAAGTAGAGACACCTAAGAGTGCAGGCTTTGTTCAACCTAAGGGTGGATCACGAGCTAACAAGAGTCGTATTGAGAAAGATGAGGCAGAGCTTAAAGCTCTAATGGAAGCACAGTCAAATGGGCAAGAAGAGGAATCCAGTAGCGAAGGAGCTACGCCAGCCCAAGTACAGACTGAGGGTAGTGCCCAACAAAAAGAAGCCAACTCTGAAAGTGAAGCACAAGAAGATAACTTGACTGGCGAAGAGCGTACCTACAAGAAACGCTACAACGATCTACGTACACACCTTAATAAGCAGTCAGAAGAACTGAAAGCTATTAAAGAGCAACTAGGTCAAGCTCAACAGAATGGCACTGTACGGCCACCTACTACAGATGAAAGCATTGAGGCATGGGCTAAGAAGTACCCTGAGATTGCTGGCATTGTAGAGACAATCGCTGAGAAGAAGGCTCAAGAGAAGTTTAGCCACGCAGATGAACGCTTGCAGCAGATCGACAAGATGAACGCTGAAGCCCAGCGCACTAAGGCAGAGAATGAAATCCGTACTATGCACACAGACTTTGATGATCTACGTGCAAGTGATTCATTTCATGATTGGGCTAGTGAACAACCTAAGTGGGTACAGGATGCTCTATATGAGAACCAAGATGACCCTAAATCAGTTATACGAGTTATTGATCTGTATAAGGTTGATAATGGAATGGACGTTAAAGGTAAGCGGCGTAAGACTAAAGAAGCAGCCTCTGCAGTTGTAACTAAGCGTACAACTAAACCGGACAACGACAACCCGGCAGGGCATATTCGTGAGTCACAAGTGCAGAACATGTCTACGCAAGAATACGAAGCAAACTCAGATGCAATCATGGAAGCTATCCGTAGTGGTAAGTTTATTTATGATATTTCTGGGGCTGCACGTTAAAAAGGTATTGACAACGCATAGATATATGCTATAACTATGTATGTTAATTAAGGAATGTTAAGCCCTACAGAAGTAGCTACCTTTGCATTCCTACTACTACTACTGAGCAGAAAACTACTAAGATAAGACTTACCTGATCAAGTACAGGCCCGATAGTTCCAAAGTAGGCCAACTGAGGAACCAATCGCACCCTAGAAAGAGCAGCCTCTTACACAGTGTTTAAGCTTAATTACTTATAAGCCTAACATCTATGGAGGATAACAACATGGCTTTCGCATCAGCATCAGGATACACTAACTTGCCAAATGGCAACTTTAGTCCTGTAATCTACTCGAAGCAGGTACAGCTTGCTTTCCGTAAGTCCACCGTATGTGGTGACATTACGAACTCTGATTATTTCGGTGAGATCTCTGGACAGGGTGACACTGTTAAAATCATTAAAGAACCTGAAATCTCAGTGAGTGCCTACACTCGTGGTGAAACTGTTGCAGCACAAGATCTTGCTGACGCAGATTTCTCATTGGTTGTAGATAAAAGTAACTACTTTGCTTTCAAGATGGATGACATCGAAGAAGCGCACTCCCATGTAAATTTCATGAGTCTTGCAACCAATCGTGCAGCTTATCGTTTGGCTGACCAGTATGACCAAGAAGTTCTTGGTTACTTGGCTGGTTACAAACAGTCAGCTTTACACGCTAACGCAAACACAGTTAACAACGTAGTTAACGGCACAAAAGCAAACACGGCTGCTGGTTCAGACGAATTGCTTGCAGCTAACAAACTGAAGAAAAGTGACTTCGGCAACATCACTACTGCAAGTGCTGCTGATCACTCAATCCCAGTTGCTGCACGTTTGCCGGGCGCAACAGCTTTGCCAACCGCAACTGTTTCACCAGCTATGTTGGTTTCACGTATGGCTCGTCTGTTGGATCAACAGCAAGTAGACTCACAAGGTCGCTGGCTGGTAATTGACCCAATCATGATGGAAGTCCTTCGTGACGAAGACAGCCGCTTGTTGAATGCTGACTTCGGTGGCTCAGGTCTACAGAATGGCATGGTCTTGAATAACTTCCACGGCTTCCGTGTATATACTTCAAGCAACCTTCCAGCAGTAGGTACTGGCGCTGGTACAACTGGTACAGCTAACCAAAACACTAACTATGGTGTTATCGTTGCTGGACATGACTCAGCCGTTGCAACTGCAGAGCAGATCAACAAAACTGAAACATACCGTGACCCCGATTCATTCGCTGACATCGTGCGTGGTATGCATCTATATGGGCGCAAAATCTTGCGTCCAGAAGCATTGGTTACAGCTAAGTACAACTTGGCGTAAACTTAATAGTAGGAGGGCTGCTTTAGGGTGGCCCTCTTATTCTATCTAACGTAATCTTTAGGATGTGCCATGTCTACCTATGTAGAACTTACAAACGAATTACTGAGACGTTTAAATGAAGTTCCTGTAGATATTGCAGGTGCTGACTTTACATCTCTACGTAACGTACAGGCAACAGCTAAAGATGCTATCAACAGCAGTTTAAGAGAGATCTATCAGACAGGCCAAGAGTGGCCCTTTTTGAAGACTACATATACACAAACACTTACAGCGGGTACTCGTGAGTACAGCTTCCCTACTACCTACTCTAGCGTAGACTGGGAAACATTTTATTTAAAGAAGAACGCTACTAAAGAAAATACCCCTACAGTATTACAAGCTATTGCTTATGAAGAGTACATTAGCTCATATAGACCTATGGATGATTTAGCGGATCAAGTAAACGGTGATTCAGCGCCTATAAAAGTCTATCAGACATTCGGAGATTCTTTCGGTGTCACACCTATCCCTGACGCAGATTACGAGATTGAGTACGTATACTGGAGTGTACCTACTTCATTAGTTAACTACAACGATATATGTGTTGTACCTGAGCGCTTCAATCACGTTATCATTGACGGTGCTATGGCGTACATGATGCACTTTAGGAGTAATGAGCAGAGTGCTAACATGCATCAGCAGAAGTTTGAGCAAGGCATTAAGAGTATGAAGCGTGTCATGTTCGATGATGAACTAAGGCTACGCTCTACAGTTATCGAAAGATAAACATGGATAGGTTAAACACAAACCTTACAGTGTGCAGTGGCGGTCTTATAACTAATGTAGATCCACTAACACACGCATCTGCTTTAGGCGGTAGTGCTTTACGTATGATTAACTATGAGCCATCTCTATCGGGTGGCTATAGACGTATCAGTGGGTTTTCTAATGACTACGGTACAGTGCCGGGTAACGGAGCTACTTTAGGGGTATACGTAAATGGCAACTTACATGATGGTATTTTTGCTTGTAGAAAGCCTGATTCTGGGTATAACTATTTACACAAGTGGAATAACTCTAGTTCCTCATGGGATGCTGTAACCTCTGCGGGTAATCCTACTATGGTAGGTGTAAGTCGTGTACGCTTTGCTGAGTATAACTGGACAGGTGAAGTATTACTGTTAACTGATGGCATCAACCCTGCTGCTCTATATGATGGTACTAACTACACACAGATTACACACACCAATGCGCCTGACGATCCTAAGTTTGCAGAAGAGTTTGCTTCACATATATTCTTAGCTGGTGATTCATCAACGCCGTTTAACTTATTCTTTAGCGCAC
>Ga0208434_1001102_pt1 | contig 11453 bp, 13 predicted proteins | sample 13_taG_FD_184086 | JGI IMG/M metagenome (GOLD analysis project Ga0208434, IMG submission 184086) | Marine viral communities from the Subarctic Pacific Ocean - 13_ETSP_OMZ_AT15268 metaG (SPAdes) (version 2) | ecosystem: Environmental > Aquatic > Marine > Oceanic | place: Pacific Ocean | collected... | reverse complement strand
TATAAAACGTAAGTTCTACCGCTCGAATGCTGTAGTAAGTGCAGTTCAAAACTTAGCTACCATTACAGCTAAGTTTAAGAACTTCACAAGCGCTATAGATAGAATTGCAATAGCTAGACATTTTGCCGAAAATAGCGGCTTTGTCAGCTATTTACGAGTTAATGGCTAATAGTATGAGTTTATTAAATATAAATCAAAGTGAGTTAATCACTTTGAAAGAAAAAACTGAAAAGATTCTCAAAGAATTACAAATGAATTGTGATTCTGATTATGAGGATTATCTTCAAGCTCTTGATCAGCTCACTGCTATTGATGGATGGGCTGAAAGTCAATCTACTGATGGAGGTTATGCTGAGGGGCATGATCGGTATGCTTCTCAAGAAGAGTATGTTGAAGAAATGAAAATGTATCTTGATGATAGTGAGGCAAAAGTCTTCTTCTATAAATCAATGATGTTTTTAATCTTTGAAACTGACTATGTGGACCGAATTCAAAGAAATATTTTGGATTCTGAATATGTGGACCGAATAGGTCAAAAATATAATCTCTGTGAGCTTGACCACTTGATCAAAGATGAAGATCGTTTAACTCAAGCCTTCAAGAATTACTTGAGTACAGTTCCCAAACTTAACCCTTCTGTTTGGGAACTAAGAGAAATTCTAGCTTGGTTTAAACATTGTTGGTCTAATGAACTTGAAAAGGCAATAAGAATGACTCTTTGTGGTGAATATAACACTGTTCACTACTCATACCTAGTCAATGATTATACCAAACAGCTAACTTATCTAGAGCGTATAGAGGAAGTAGTAACCTTAGGGATGCTTGATGTCTATCAAATAGTAGAAGAATGTTGTTTTGATTTTGGATGGCCCGAGTCTAATTTGCAACGAAAAAAGCTTTTGAATCGTGAATTAGGTTACATGCTTAATCATGACTTCGGAAAAGACGTAGGTATCGACTTCAAAAAGCTTCGCTATGAAAAAGCTCAAGCTGAGCTTGCAGCCCATGAAGTATCAGCTTCTGAGTTTTGGTCTCTGTTCTTAAGTGGGTCATGATGTTGTTTCCAATAGTATTGTTAACCAGCATGCTTTTAATCCCATTGTTAATTACTAGTCTTCATAAACTAGTAGTTACTTTATTAGGAGTAATTGTAAAATAATGGGTGCTCAACATAGCCATAAAGTTGCGACTAGTATAAAAGGTACTGGTAGGGATTATGAATTTGTATTTTTCTTAATGGGATTCATTTCTATAGTTTTTATATGCAGTTTATGCATGCATATATATTACAAAATTCAGTACCCACATGGATATGTTTATATTTGCACTGGTGTTGATGGTGCTGTTCTTAAAAGAAAAAGTGGCCGCAAAGCAAGAGGGCCTTATTATCTCGATGGAGTTAAAGTTGATCGTAAAACTTACTACTCCTGCAAGCAAGTAGAGCCACCATTTAATGACTAATATAATCTTAATGTTAATCCTCTCGTCCCCCATAACTTTAATGCCTTTGATGCATTTAGTTACAGGCTACGAGGGTAATTGTTTATTAGTTACAACTGTATTTACCTTAATAGTATTACTAGTTTTAACTATTGTATTGGAGAATTGTAATGAATAATCAAAACTTAATGCAAGTTTTAAAGCCTGCTATTATTAAAGATGAAAATCTTGATAGGGCTTTTAAATTGTGGTGCCTGCTAGAGTCTGAAACTCCCGAGTCTCAAGAAGTAGGTTTTGTAATTTGCATGAACAATTGGGATTGGGAAAAGGTCTTAAACGACCTATCTCGAGAACAAATGGATGCAATAAAACAATACATATTAGAAATGTATGTATCGCATACAAAACACTATCTTGAGAGTGAAAAACCTATTCCATCTTCTTTCGTGAGGTGGAAGAAAGAAGCTTTTCGAAAAATAAAGTTAATTGTAGAAAGGAAGTATAATGAAAAATAAAAATATGCGTGTACCTCATGCTTACTTATTCAACCCAATAAGGAAGTTCGACATGCTAAAGGATTGCTTTACAAACGCTCAATGTAAAATGGTCAAAGCTCTTAAGAAGAGAGCAAAAGACCTTAAGCTTGAAGCGTTAAACCTTCGACTTGAAGAAATTGAAGATGCTAAGAGGGATGCGCTTTATGTGCATGATCATAATCCTCGTGCGAATGATCACCTTCTAGCTAAAGTAACTGGAGTGGGCAAGTCTGTTCCTTCAGAAGCATTTGACTATCTAAGCAGCAATGAAACTACCAAAGAAACCCTTCGGGTAATTGATGTTTTAAGCAAAGAGTTGGATCGTTGGTTAAAAGCCTTTGACAGTGACACTATTGAAGGCGTTACTGTTTTGCTGAAAGAAACTTCATTCTTGGAAGACTTTGATAAGCGAGACTTCAGGAATGAGTGCGATAAAAAGTTAGCTTTTATCGACAAGTTCCGAAAGCAAAAAGAAGAGAACTATTTGATTCCGAACCTAAACTTCAAGGTTCTAAAGAATAAGACTAGAGGTCTTTATCGGAGACTAGAGCAGCTTAGATTCAAACGTCAGCGAAACAAGGCTAACTTAGAATTCTTAAGAAGTAAGCTTTCTTCAGAAGCTGGATCCTCACAACAAAGATCCAAGTGGGAGGCAGACTTTAGAAGAATTGTTTCTTTGACAAGAAAGTCAGCTTTGTTAACTCATGGTGAGTCTGCATCAATTACTGATGCAGATCATGCGTTGATTGCTGCTTCAGCAGTTACTAGAGCTTGCTCTAAAGTTAGTAACAGCCACGATACTTATGCTTGGAAGTCAAGCGTCAAGTTGCACGCTAGTAATACTCATAAAGAGGGTACTCTAGCTGTTAATTATGATGACTTTCAAAGAGGCGAGTCTGAGTCGATCATAAGTATATTGTCCGAATGCTTTAAAGACCCAACGCTTGTTCATCAGATTAAAGGTTGGGATTTGAAGATTGACGACAACAAAGCTTGGTCTTTGATTGCTAATATTTGTAGACAACAAGGTTTGATACCTGCTGCAAATAATGGCAGTAAAGCTTTGCTTAAGCTAGAAGATAATGGCCAACTCAGTAGACTATGCAAGATAATGGATTGTATGGCTTCTAATATGAGTGAAGCTTTTGTCTATTTACTAGGGCTGATTAATGGTTCTGGAGAGAACAAGCTTGGTGTTAAAGATAATATCTCTGAGCCGTTAACTGGTAAAGATAAGGATGGTAGAGATATTATTGCTATTGTTTATGATAGTAACGAATGCGGCTTACTTATTGATCCTGATGGTTCAGGTGTAACCAACTTTATCAACGAAGAGAATATAGGTCAAACTAGATTTTGGGCCGTTGACGAAGAATCAGGTTACGGTCTGTTCGCTAAGGGTCAGGACGCTAACGCTAGATTTACTGTTTTCAGAAATGAAAAAACAGATGAGTTAAAGATGTTCAAGATTACTGACCTCGTCAACCTTGAAGGCATGACTGCGGATCAGCTTCAAAGCAGAGGTTATACAAAACCAGAGCAAGATACTCTAAGCATTGTTAATGATATGTGGGATCTACAAGAAAATGATTCTACTCTTTTCGATAAAATGGTTAATAAGAATCATGTCATCTACAAGGGTAAGAATCAGTTTGACCTTATAGATCAACAGATTAGAGCTTGGGAAATTTGGTTTGATGCTAGAATTGATGCGCCTTGGGTTGTTGGTCTAGAGATAGGTCAGGTTAAATGCAAGGCTAAGAATCACTTCGACAAGGTAGCCAAGGTTGACGAAGCTTCCTTGAAGAAAGCTATGGAAGCAACTGCTCATGGAATTGCTGAACTTAGTTTAGACTTGTATGGTGTAGTTATCATCAAGTCGCCTTCTTGGAAGATTAGTAGCACTAGTCTCAATTTCCAACCTATGTCGCTGATGATTAGTAATACGGCTATGGGTGAGGATATTGAGCAGTTCTATGCTAGGTATTGTTTCGAATCTAATGCTATGCTTGATGGCTTTGGACATGAAGCTCTTAGTAATAAAGAGACTCCCAGGTGGGAGAAATTTACCAAAGCTCTTAATCTAGAAGCGAATATTGCAGATTGGCCTGGAGCTTTGAGAACCAACTTCCAAGCGAAGCTGTGGCGTTGGTTTACTAATTTCAACAAGACTAGTATGCCTACTCGTCGCGTGCTTATGCACGCAATGACTTATCGTGGTATTGGTATCGTCGACGATAGTTTCTGTTACAAGGAACTAGCTCGTCAATGTGCTTCTTGGCGTGGTCCATTGATAAGTTACATGGCTCTACAAGCACCTGTGTTTGTAAGTCTCAAGTCTTCAATCAAACTCAAAGCTTATATTGAGTCAGAAGACTTGAGTGAAGACAATGAGCTTCATAAGTATTATACTCTTTTCAAAGAGAGAATATTATTTAAGAATGAGCTCAAGTCTATTGATAATAAAAAGCTTGTAAAGTTCTTGGATGAAATCATTAGGATTGCAACAATCTTCAATGTTACTGATGCGTTAACTTTGATGCATACTAAGGATATTGAAGATATGCAGGGCGATGATGATGGTGATACTGTAGTAGTAGATCCAGATCCAAGCATTGTAGCCAAGTTCATCTTTACAGAGCAGTGGTGGGTTCAGTTCCTTGAAAAGAACGACATCAAACCTCTTGAACTTGAACAGCCAAAGAGTTCTCAGATTGAGTTTCGAACTGGTTGCCGTTACCTTGTAGATGTTGCAAAAGGTGGAGAAGTTACCCCCTTGACTTCTGAAGAACAGGATGCCATTAAAAACTATGGACTACATGCTCCTAAGTTGGCAAGGGAGTTTGGCTTACCAGGTACAAAGATACCCAACCCGCTGGGACTTACCTTTGCTGAGTTCTTCGATATTAACAAAGATATGGGCAAAGTCTTTACTTCCGATGATGATAGCTTTGGTATCATCTGCAAGAAGTTGGGTACAAGTACTGCGGGACCTATTGGCCCACCAAGTAACTGTGCTCCCGACCTCTTAATTAAGGCGTTGGCTAATACTGACAAGGAGGGTAAGCTTAATGAAGACGGTTTATTCTTATTTGAAGGTTACAAGAATATGAGCGGTCAGGTTCAAGTTTGCATTGACTTTGGTAAGAGAATTGTTGACATCATTAACAATTACTTATTTGGTACTTCAAAGAAAGATGATGGTGGCGATACTATAGAGTATCCAAAGTTCTATGAACAAATAGAGCCTGAAGTCATTAAACCTTTCTTGGCTAAGAACAATCCTAGCGAGGTTTATATAGTAAAGGTCTTTGATACTAACTTGAATCAACAATGCAAGATCTTAAGGTTTGTTGAAAGTTCAAGCGAAGGCTTAAGCCTTAAGAATTTTGATAGTGAAAAAGACTTTTGGTTGGACTTGGTTAGATTTGATTCTAAGGAGTTACACTATATAGCTCCTGATCTTCTCGGGTACTTGACTCCTCAAACCCCATTTCAGAAAGTTAAATCTCCAAACGGTAGGTATACTGCAAAAGTAAAAGTAGTTACTGTTAAAGATCCAGATAATTATTGTTTCGATTTTAATAGTATTTACGATTACGCAGGATATGTTCTAGAGTGTGTGTATCCAGAAATGAAGCCTTCTGTTTGGAAAAACAGTCTAACCAACCTCCTTAGCGAGGAACTAAGGCCTCTTGCTCAAGATAGTCTTAGTTCTAGTGCAAAGGAAAGTGCATTAGTTGAGCATACTACTACTTTCTTCAAGTGGTATGACAGTCAGCCAAAAGTTCAGCAACTTATGGATGTTGCACCTGCTTTTGTTTCTTTTGCTAAGCAAAGCGATATTGGTAAGCAAATAGATACCCTATACCCTCAAGTAAAGATTGCTACTGCAGCTTTCTTTAGCGAAGAGTATGAAATGACTAAAGGGCAGCCATCACCTTTGAAAATAATGAATGCTGCTGCTAAAGCTTATGGTTTTGATGTTCTTGATCTTGATAAGTTATTGAATGGAGAGCAAGTTGAAGTTACAGCTTTAACAAAATTCAATGACGAAGGTATAAAAGCTAAAGAAGTCTCCGTAAATATCTTTGATGTTATAGTTAGTTGTGCAAGATTTGACGAGAGTTATTTAAATTCAAAGATTGTTCAATCGTTATGGCAGATTCTAATTGATGCTTATCTAAAGAATGAGTCAGAAAGTGAACTAGTGAAAGATCTTGTTAAAGGCACAAGTCATTATTTTGCTGAGTTTACAAATAGTTTAGTTAACACTAGTCTATCAGATTTAAGTCGAGTAAGAAGTATTGCTTCAAGCCCTGACCTCTACATGAGGGGCCTTGAGGCTAGAAACAACGAGCTTTTCAAGCTTCTCATTGAGAAAGCTTATGTGTTAGAGAATCAGGGAACTGATAGAAAGTATTATTCTTGGCCAAGCGTTAAGTCTATTTTCAAGGCACTAACTTTGTTAGCTGTTAAAGCTAAAGAACAGTGTGTTAATACAATGGCAAATAAACTCTTAGATCAAGAAAGTAAACTCTTTGGTTATGCTCTTGCCTTAGTAAAAGAAGATTCCTTCAATGGTGCTCTCAGTATTATTTCTGCAGTAAAGGGTGCTTTTGTACAATTCGACAACACTATAAGGTACTTTGATTCTTTAAGTAGAATGACATTTTTCCCTGTAAATCCTTATATAAAAGGTAGGACTAGAATTATTAATTCTTCAAAAGATGTCGATTGGCATGATAAGTCGTCTTTAGTAAACCTAAACTCTACTTTCAGTGGATATTCTAAGCAGATGATAAGTCATCCAGTAAATCTCTATGCGAATATGCTTGATCCACTAACCGTTTTGAAGCTATTGAATGATAGTAAAGTTTACCTACCATTGCAGGAGAATAGACTAGCTCAGTGGGTAACTGTCAAGGCTATTGCTAAGCAAGGGCATTATGTTAAGAGCTATAGTTTCTTCAATAATTCAGGATGGAAATGTCCATTTACAGTTTCTTTACTTGATTCGATTGTTACAAATACTTCAAGCGGTGGTGGAGTTAGCCTTGATGTAAAAAGTAATGACGGCTCCAAGATCATTTACAACCCTAATAAAAGCTTTTATGAGCAAATTACTAACGTAAGGTTCTTGGGCATGATTGGTTTAGATAAAAGTACTTTTGGACCTGTCTTTGATGCTTGCAATAAGGAAACACAAATACCTTATTACAAAAATCTTGAAGCTTTATTTGATAGTGTAGATCTTGGTGAAAAAGAAGTTCTTGTTTGGAGAAATGCACCTTCAGGTTGGGTAACCAAAGGGCAAATGAAATCTGTTACAAATGCTATGCATAGTAATAATATTCCAGACAATGCTTATTTTGGTAAGCAACTTTACGTAAACACTCACAGACTTTATATTATGTATAGACTTGCTGCGACTTCTACTGATGGTGCAGAGCTTGTTGGAAAGCTAAAAGAGCTTGGTGTTAATCCTAAGATTAATGTAAAAGGTACTTATGCTACCCTTATGGGTATGACATGGTCTCTTGAAGAAAACTTATCATTCTTAACTAGAAAACTTCTTAAGCTTATTAGTTTGGTTCACTAAGAAGATTATATAGTATTTATTAAGTTTTAAGTTTTAAAAAGGCCTCTTTCGAGAGGTCTTTTTTTTATTTATTAACTCCGCCCATCTATAGTATTTGATTTAACTTTTATTTAACTTTACTAAAAAACATTAAATAATTTATTAAATAGTTTTTGTTACGTTTTATTGCCCTTTTTTTATTTACCAACTCCGCCTTACTTTAATTTATTCTACTTTAATTCATTTGAACATCCATACAGTTATATTTATTTATATAAGCTAATAGTGTTTTAGGTGGTGGCGCAGCAAAGCTGCTGTATTTATTTAAGGTAGATTTATTCTATTTACATTTGGGAATGTGGATCTCCCAAGTGGGTACTAAAGCTGTAAAGTTTTAGGAGCCTTGTTACTCCACCACTCTTAACAGGTGCCAATACGATAACCATGATTGTTGTAACGCAAAGCTAAAGGAGCTAAGTTTTGCTAGCCTGTTAAGAGTGTTCAGCTTCCTAGCACAAGCAGCAAAGCTGCTATATTAACGAAAGGTTTTCTTTTGTCGCAAGGCGACTATGTTCACTTAAGACTAAATTTAAAGTAAAGGAAACTGAAATGTTAACGATAATGAACTTGACTCATTTAATCGATGAGTATAATCATGGAAAAAAAACTAAAGAAAAGCTAATTGAAATTATTGAGGAGAACTGGAATCTTAACGACTTAAGACGTCGATTCAGTGATCACTCCGATACGGAGGTAATTGCGGTTGTAGAGGGTGGCGGTAGGTTTACTCTCTACGAGGGCACATGGAAAGATAATAGAGAGCTTTTCATTAAGCTCGACGACGAAGACGTTGTTGAGTTGAAGAGTATTGATGAGTATATTCAAAACAACCAGTTAACTGTCCATAGGGACTTTACGTTTGGTTATTTAGGGAGTAAAGATGTTTAAAGAATTGTTATCGAATGAGTTAGAGAGAGTTGACGCTCTTGGAGGTAATCGAAAAGAACTGTTGGAGCTTGCCGACTTGGCCATTGAAAGGGCTCTAAATCATCACTTCGACAAACTTTTTGACCTATGGACAATTCTACCTGATAAAAACAACTGGGAGAATACAGACGCTCTCATAAGCCATATGAAAGCAAGCTGTATTAGCTGGTACCTGCAAGGTGAGATACCACAAGAGCTTACTCTTCTAGAGGGGGAGGATTTGGATAAAATCGTCAATTATGCTAAATTTGACTTTGAAACGGAGTCAAGAGGCTACTTAGTTGATCTTGAATATCAGAAAAGAAAACTTTTCTGGAGTGAGCAAGGGTAATAAAGCGGTACTGTCGTGATGATTGAACCTATCTATGTATTGCGCCGCAAGGCGGCTATATTCATTTAAGCAACTCTGTGTTGGAGTAGCTATTTTTTAACTGTATTAAAAGGAGAAGCTAATGGCTAGCTTTTTTAAATTGAATGTGCCTGGAAAGGCAAAACGTAATGAAATCCCACACGCTATAAAAAGTAAAATTGAGAAGATCTTAAGTGCTTATTTATTTTATAACTGTGACCCCGAAAAGGGGACCGCAACTGTGAGTCCTTCCGAAGTACCCGTCATAAATAATAAAGGTGAAGTTGAGTCAGTTCAAATTCGCGACTTATATGACGTAAGTCAGATAAACTACTGCAACGGGGAGATCCCAGTAACCAAGCTGTACCTCAAATCAGGTGTGAACTCATCTGGAGTTGGTTTAGCCTTGCAAGCTATGGTAAGTGTTGTTCGTCAGGGACTTTGTGAGGTTTTTTTAAAAGAATACTTTGTTGATTATAATAATCTAGAGTTAGGCAGGAAATATGAGACTAAGATTGTCGACCCAAATGAACCTGACCCACAGAAGTGGAAGTCAAAAAGTTTTTGGGATACTTATACAGGTCATTTCTTTTATTTGATTCCAAGGTCTTGTGGTTTGGCAACCTTTGCTGAGGTTAAGAACAGAGCAATTGAGGTTGCAAAAGCTAAAGGCGAAGACAAAACTGAAGAAAGCCCAATTACTAATTCAAATCCAGTAATTGCAGCAAAACAACCAGGTGATTTTAGTTGGGGCGAAGAATGAACATTAATGATCTACCATGCTTAAAAGAGACTGTTGAGAAGCTAGGAAACTTCCCTTGGAATGATCTACAGCTATTGGTCACTCCAATGGCTTTGGAGCTACTTGATGTTCGCCTACTACTTGTACCTAGTAAAGGAAAGTATAAAGGTAACGTAGTAGTCAGGATCAGTCCTGAAGTGAATAAGTTTGATGCTAACAGTCTTGTTGCCTTAGCCGCTGTTTACACCTTAGCTAAAGATAATAGCGACTTTACTATCCTGAAAGGGATAGATAAGGTTACTAACGAACCCCTATTGTACTTGAATAAAAAGAATAACAATGAGTGAGTTATATCAAAAGTGGCAAGAATTGCCCCCCCTTATGAAGATCATCGGTTTTTTATTGGCGTTTTATGCTGTTTTTAAAGGCGTCCCAGTTATAGTGTGGGTACTGCAAGCAATTTTAGTAATTGCAGGAGTATTCACACTACTTGGAACAGGACTTTTATCCCCATTTCTTAATCAAAAAACTGTTAATGCAATTGATAGTTTCCTAAAATCACTCAAGAAAGTTTTAATTGAAGATTTTTGGAATAGCCTTAAGTTTATAAGGGAGCAAACAGTTGAAAACAACTAATGATGACGGAATCTTTGTTCACCTGCTTGTCTTTATCATGCTTGCGCTTGGAGTACTATAGCCATGTATCTGGCTGAAACTATAATTAAAATTAACATAGCATTTTTCATTGTATGTTATGCGCTATTAACTGTATTTAAAATTATCAGCACAATTTTCCTGTTGTGTTGTGGAGTAATATTATGAGTATAAAGAAAAAGAAAACATCAGTAAATATTTTAGTGTTCAACACTATTGACCCAGAAGATATCAGTGGTTACCAAATTTGTTACCCTTATTTTGACGAACCGAATGAAGAGCTAGAAAGAAAGGTAAGAGCCTGGATTAAATCAAGAGACGATTGGGCATTTCTACCTTTTGTAAAAATTTTAGGAGACTTCATTTGTGATGATGAAGAACACAATCTGTATGAGTTTTCTGACTACTGCGTCAGGAAAGAATATGTTGACCTGAAAGTGATGTTGCCATGATAAAGAAAGAACATGTAATTAACGGAATTGTAGAAAACCTAGCGCAAAAGAAGTTTCGTGATAAAACTAAAGTTGCCGTATGTAATCTAATCGAAGACCTAGGAAATATCTGCGAATCATTTGAACAAGCAAAGCGCCACTCTTTAGGCCAAGCAGTAATTCAGGTACTACTACCTAAGTTTTACGAAGCAGTAAACAGAGGGATAAACGATTCACCACAAGAACCTGAAAATCCTAACGAAAAGAAACCCATTCTTGTAGATACCCCAGCCTACAATCGAACATCAAGCTTTAAGTGGGAGCAGAAATGAACATGTACGCATTCAAAGTATTTTTAAAAACATTCACACTGTCCTACTGTGTCACATTCACCCTCTACACCATTACCGTATGGGCCGTAAATGGTTTTAACAAAATCAACGATCCCAAAATCTATCCTAACGGCAGTAATGCTGTATATTTGGGGGTTGACAACAAGTGTATAATAAATCGTAAAGACGGAAGTTTTGAAGCTTGCTATATTGATATGTTGTCTAGCCCACAAGAAAAGTTTGAAGCTTGTTCATCTTCATGGACGGAGAAAGACGATAGAGATCCGCAAGAAGACTTTAACTACTGTTTACAAATGCATAAAGAACTAAACGGTGCTCATAAATAAACTAGAACTTTTAATCTTGTGCGCTATCTTAAGCGTACTCTTTATTAACTTATG
>Ga0208434_1001097_pt1 | contig 11493 bp, 17 predicted proteins | sample 13_taG_FD_184086 | JGI IMG/M metagenome (GOLD analysis project Ga0208434, IMG submission 184086) | Marine viral communities from the Subarctic Pacific Ocean - 13_ETSP_OMZ_AT15268 metaG (SPAdes) (version 2) | ecosystem: Environmental > Aquatic > Marine > Oceanic | place: Pacific Ocean | collected... | reverse complement strand
GACTTGACCCTGACTTACAAGCACGTGACCTACGCCGTACAGCTATCACTGAGATGGCAGAGGCAGGCGTTGATCTCATAGGTATTATGCAGGTGAGTGGACACCAGAACCCCGCCAGTGTTAAGCCTTACCTAGTCAACACATTCAGCGGTGCATCTGCTGCACTAGCTAAACGTAAAGGAATTACTGAATGAATATCAGAGGCTTCCTAGATACACTTAACTTAAAGGATGGAGATTCCCTGCGCCTTGACTGCCCTAGTTGCAGGGGACGTAACACATTCACTTGCTTCAAGGATGGCGGTGAATATGTGTATAACTGTTTCAAGCTAGACTGTAAGCTCAAGGGTGCATACTCTACAGATATGACTGTCGAGGAACTCAAGTTGCGTATGGCTCAACCTAGAAACACTAATGAAAACAAAGAGTTACAGCCGTTAGTTTATCCAGAATATGTAGTGCAACCTACGTCTGATCACGTTTTGTTACAGATGTTTGTAGATCAGTATGACCTGCATCACGAGGGCTTGATGTATGACGTGAAGGACAGACGTGCTGTGTTCCCTATCCACTACAACGGTAGGCTACTGGATGCTGTAGGCCGTGCGCTTGATGGTGCTGTACCTAAATGGTATCGCTACTCAGGGCAGGCTGACTTCTTTACTAAGCGAGTGAACCCTGATGCAGATGTAGCTGTGGTAGTTGAGGATGTGATAAGTGCGATAAAAGTGTCACACTTTGCACCCAGCGCAGTGGGGTTTGCCATACTAGGTACATCACTTAATGTTACAATAATGAAACACTTGGGTGAATTTCGTGAGGTAGTTATAGCGTTAGACAGGGACGCTACACACAAGACCTTGCAATACAAGCGAGAGGTAGAGCTATGGACTGGCCTACCTACAAGAGCATTACTACTTGACGACGACATCAAGTATGGTGTACAAGATGATATAATGAGATTAAAGGAGATGATAAATGATTGAAGTAACATACATAGATCATATGGGTTCAGACTTATCTGTAGTTAACGCAGCACGTGTTAGCTTCGGTAAGAAAAGCGAATGGATGCCACGCATAAACTACGGTGAGGAGCTAGTGTTGAAACCTAAAGACGCTAAGCTGATCAAGTACCTAGCTAAGCATCAGCACAAGTCACCATTTAATCACACGTTTGTTACATTCCACGTCAAGGCACCTATCTTTGTAGCACGTCAGCTTCAGAAGCACGAGTACATGCCGTGGAACGAGATCAGTAGACGCTACGTGGATAATAAACCAGAGTTCTACCAGCCTGAAGAATGGCGTGGACGTAGTGCTGATAAGAAGCAGGGGTCTGATGGTACTGTTAAGAGTAACGCTAACGTACCTTACTTTAATGACACGATGCTAGGTGTATATACACAGCTACTTGATGAAGGTGTAGCACCAGAGCAAGCACGTATGGTACTGCCGCAGTCTATGATGACTGAGTGGTACTGGTCAGGCACACTGTTCGCCTTTGCTAAGATGTCTAGTCTGCGCTTGAAGGAAGACACACAAGAAGAGACACAGTTAGTAGCACAGAAGATTGCTCTGACTATGGCTAAGATATATCCCGTATCGTGGGAAGCATTAATGGAGTACGCATAATGACAGCAGGTGTAATTGGAGTAGAACAAGTAGAAGAGCACGAGGATGGTAGTGCTACTTATGAGTTTCACGTTGACAGTAATTGTTCCAAGCTACTGCAGGAAGAAGGACTGAAGCTAGTCCTGTACTGTGCAGCAGCTAAGCTAGACTTGCAGGTAGTTTATGACTTCATAGAAGATCACATAAGGTATGCGACAGATGAACTAACAGAGTATGAGTTTGGAGCAAACGATGACGAAGCTACCTGAAGGGCGTAAGCCATTACCTAATGAGTGGTTCATTGATAGAGCTAAGATAATGCAACCTGATGAACAAAAGAAAGAAAAGAAATGTATAAGCTGTGGAGGCCCAGCGCATAAAGACGCCTGGTGTAGCTTCTGCTTAGAGGAGGAATAGTTTGCTAGACTTACATTTTATTTATGGTTTGTTAGTTATGTATGGCCTGGGTGCTATACTACTGCTGTACATTACAGATGCAGCTGATGCTGATAGACCTAACGCACACATATGGTTGGCATTAACTTGGCCTTTCATTACAGTGATAACTGTATTAGAAGACTTAGTACTACGAAGTAGAGGAGACTACGACGATGAGTGAGACAGCGTTACTACGTACTCTGTTAGACAAAGAGTTCTACGACAACCACAAAGGCATACGTTGTCCTGATGAGTTGTTCACTAAAGATATGCGTAAGATCAAGCAAGCCTTGGATCAAGCTATGGATGTATATGACAAGTCAGTTAGCCCTGCTGAACTGGAGTCGCTGTTCTTCACAGCTAATCGTACTATGACTACAGCTAACAAGGAGACATACAAGCAGCTGTTCCAGAAGATTGATAACGAGCAGCCTATGCACGAGGAGATTGCTACTGAGGTTATGTCTCGTCTGTTTCAACAGCACGTAGGTGAGAAGGTAGCTAACCTTGGGTTCAAGTATGTGAATGGCGAAGAGAATAACTTGGAGTCGCTGCGTACCTTGCTTGATGATTACAAGGACAACTTCACACCCAACCTCAACATTAAGTTTGAGGACATTGAGCTAGACACTGTACTTCAAGGGATACAGATTGAGAGCCAGTGGAAGATGAACATCCCTAGCTTACGTCAGCGTGTCGAGGGTATCAGTGGTGGTCACCTAGTGATGGTGGGCGCACGTCCTAACACAGGCAAGACTACGTTCCACGCTTCACTGATTGCTGCACCGAATGGCTTTGCACATCAGGGAGCTAAGTGCCTTGTGCTTACCAACGAAGAGAAGTATGTACGTGTAGCTGCACGTTACGTACAGGCATCATCAGGTATGACTATCAAGCAGATCGTAGAGAACAAAGCTCTGGCACTGACACGGTACAACGAAGTCAAGAAGAACGTACAGATGAAGGACAGTACAGGCAAGGATATGAACTGGGTTGAGGCTGTAGTGAAGAGCTATCGTCCTGACATTGTAGTACTTGATATGGGTGACAAGTTTGCTAACCGTACTGGTGACAAGTCAGACATCTACTTGAAGGATGCAGCTATCCACGCACGTAACATCGCTAAGCTGTACGACTGTGCAGTGATCTGGATGTCGCAGCTGAGTGCCGTAGCTGAGGGTGTAGTGCAACCTGATATGTCTATGATGGAGGGCAGTAAGACAGGCAAGGCTGCTGAAGCTGATCTGATGATACTGATCTCTAAGAACAGACAAGTCGAGGGTGTTGACTCAGATGAGGACTTGACACGGTACTTAACTATTGCTAAGAACAAGCTCGACGGTGGGTGGCACGGACGTATCACTTGTGAGTTAGACGGAGACATAGCGCAGTACAGCGCATAAAGAGGAGAGTAGAGTGAGGACAGTACTAGACGTAGAAAACAATACCCAGAAGATTGATGGCAAGATGGTGCTTGATCCTTGGCAACCAGGTAACACTCTTGTACAGGTAGGCACACTCAATGTGGATAACACAGATGAGATGCACATCCTTAACTTCGATCACACTGAGGCTAAAGACACAACAGGTGGTGCTGCATTCGTATTGCAAGCTGTGCTTGACGAGACTACCTTGTTGATTATGCACAATGCACGACACGATATGCCTTGGCTATGGGAGTCAGGCTTCAAGTATGATGGCTTGATATATGACACAATGATTGGCGAGTACCTACTACTGCGTGGGGTCAAGCGAGGGTTGGGTCTGGGTCATTGTGCTGAGGTGCGTGACTTACCATCATACAAACTAGACACACTCAAAGAGTACTACAAGAAAGGCTACAACACAGACGAGATACCTCTGGCTGAACTGACAGAGTACCTCAAGGGTGACTTGAATGTGACACGTGAGTTGTTCCTAGCACAGGAGCACGACTTCTCACAGCCAGAGAGCCAGTCAATGATACGTGTGCGTGACATCAGTATGAAGGTGTGTATGACTCTGTGTCGTATGTATCAGCGTGGCTTCAAGGTAGATCGTAATGCACTAGAGCAGGTACGTGAAGAGTTCGAGCAAGAGAAGGTTGAACTAGAGACACGCATCAACGCTAAGGTACGTGACCTGATGGGTGACACTCCTATCAATATGTCATCACCTGAGCAGAAGTCTCAAGTAATCTACAGCAAGAAGCCACACAACAAGAAGGAATGGGCTGCACTATTCGAGCACGTCAATACCGTTGACGAGTATCGTTCCACAGTCAAGGCTAACTCTACACACGTTATGAAGACTAAGGCGTACACGTGTCCTACGTGCAACGGCTCTGGGCATACGTACAAGATCAAGAAGGATGGCACACGCTACGCTAAGCCTAACAAGTGCAAGGACTGCGAAGCACGTGGCTACAAACTAGAAGACACTAACCAAGTAGCAGGACTAAACTTCTTCCCACCTAACAAGGACTGGGTTAGCGACAGTGGGTTCTCTACATCCAAGGGTAACCTTGATGTGCTTATCGCTACAGCTAGATCAAAAGGTATGCTAGAGGCTGAGGCTTTCCTAGCTGATCTACGTAGGTTGAACGCTATCACTAGTTACCTGAATAATTTTGTGGGTGGTATCAGTTTGTTCACTAAGCCTGACGATCTGTTGCACGTTGATCTATCACAAACTACTGCAGCTACTGGGCGGTTCAGTGGACGTAATCCTAATATGCAGAATATGCCACGAGGCAACACGTTCCCTATCAAGAAGGTATTCGTGTCTCGCTTCGATGGTGGCTACGTGATGGAGGCCGACTTTGCCCAGCTTGAGTTTCGCACGGCTGCGTTTCTTGCACAGGACGAGACTGCAATGCAAGAGATCGCCACAGGGTTCGACGTACACAGCTACACAGCTCAAGTTATCACTGATGCAGGTCAGCCAACTACACGCCAAGAAGCCAAGGAGCACACCTTTGCTCCACTCTTCGGCGCTACTGGTTACGGTAGACCCAAGGCTGTAGCAGCTTATTACGAACACTTCACAGAGAAGTACAAAGGCGTAGCTAAGTGGCACAAGAAGCTAGCCAAGGAAGCAGTTAACCTCTTGAAGATTACTAACGTCAGTGGTAGGCAGTATGCATTCCCTGATTGTAAGCGTAGAGAGAATGGCAGTGTGAGCCATATGACCAACATCAAGAACTACCCAGTGCAAGGCTTTGCTACTGGTGATGTGGTCCCAGTTGTACTGATGGAGATTGAGGAGAGGCTCAAGGGTTTGCAGTCCTGCTTAGTCAACACAGTGCACGACTCAGCTGTAATAGATATCCACCCAGACGAGAAGGAGTACGTCATTGCTATGATAAACACACTGAACGACGATCTTAACACTATCATCGAAGAAGCCTACGGAGTAGAGATGAATGTGCCTCTATTATTAGAAGCAAAAATCGGTCCGAATTGGCTTGACACAAAGGATGTTTAGTGCTATAACTACGACTCTTTGAAACTGTGTAAATGTGAAAGGATACACAATGAGTAACAATCAAATCGCACTGGCTACAGAAGGTAAATCATTGGCAGAGATGATGGGCCTGGCTGAGAACTCAAGTGGTAAGCGTTCAATGCTACCACGGTTCAGTCAAATCCATTCGCCTATCAAGGGTGAGATCGAAGTCAACGGTAAGACAGTTAAAGTCGATGCCATCCCAGCTGGTGCATACAAGCTAACACAATCAGACGACAAGATCGTGTACGCTACTGAACCAAAGGTTCGCATCTTCGCCCAGCGCCAGCAGTGGACACGTTGGGATTCACAAGCTAACGAGATGATCAAGACTGTTCTCGTTAACAACTTGAATGGTGACCTGAAGGATAACACAGGTGGCTTCAATGCAGGCCGACCATCTGGCTATGTCGAAGACTTTAAGTCTCTACCTAAAGAGACACAGCAACTTATGCGTGACACTAAGCGCACTAAGGTAGTCTTCGGTACTGTAGTTATGCAAGGTGCTATGGACGAGCAGGGTAATCCTATTGATGACCCATCTATCACAGGACAAGAGATTCCCTTTGTGTTGGATGTGAAGAGCCGTGGTTCTATCAAGGCTATTGATGATGCACTCAAGAAGATTGAACGTAAGAATGCATTGCCTTTGCAGTACTACCTTACACTAGGTGCAGAGCTACACAATATGCCTAATGGTAGTGAGTACGCTACATTCACGCTTGACCTCGAAGACAAGCACGAGCTAGACGAGTCAGACAAAGACATCTTGGATAGCTTTATGGATTGGATCGCAGGGATGAATGGTTACATCAATGACCAACACGAAGAGCGTAGCGGTGGCACTATGTCAGCTAAAGCTGAAGCTGTTATCAATGACATCGTAGAGGTTGAGGTAGCTGCAGAATGAACCACACAGCTGAGCTAGCACTACACACATTCCTACAGAAAGCACTTGCAGGTGAGACTACAGTTGATGAAGCTGTGATCGAACAGGTAGGTAAAGACGTAGCGGATGCTGTACGTAAGCAGTTCAGCAGCGGTCCACGTGACAAGTTTAAACTACGGATGTCCAACCTTGGGCGTCCGACTTGTCAGTTGTGGTTTGAGAAGAATGATCCTGAAGATAAGACACCCTTGCCTCCACACTTCCTAGTCAATATGATGCTAGGCGATATTGTAGAGGCGATGTTCAAAGGATTACTTCGTGCTGCTGATGTAGAGTTTACGGATAACGAGAAGGTTGTACTCACTCTGTCTGACGGTACAGAGATACAAGGTGAGTACGATATGGTTCTTGATGGTAAGGTGGATGACGTTAAGTCTGCATCTCCTTGGTCATACAAGAATAAGTTCAAAGACTTTGAAACACTAGCGCAAGGCGATAGCTTTGGTTATGTAAGTCAGCTTGTAGGTTACGCTACAGCAGCCGACAAAGATGTTGGCGGTTGGTGGGTAGTCAACAAAGCTAATGGGGAGTTCAAGTATGTTGACGCTGGTAATGTTAACGTTGATGAGCAACTACAGAAGATTGAAAAGACGGTAGACTACATACAGTCTGATCAACCATTCGAGCGTTGCTTTGATGCAGTACCTGAAACGTACCGTAAGAAAGCGTCAGGTAATCTTGTGCTTAACTCTGCGTGTAAGTTCTGTTCATACAAACATAAGTGTTGGCCTAATATGAAGACTGAGCCATCACGTGTATCACAGGCTGCAGAGAAACCTATGGTAGACTATGTGTTTATAGGAGATGAACTTGCCAGCGAAGAGACATAACCCTCGCAGGTATCGTAGTGGTCTGGAGAAAGTTGTAGCTAAATTCCTGAAGGACAAACAAAAGAGGTTGAGATATGAAGACCTCAAGATTGACTGGAAGGACTTACGCTATAGAACTTACACTCCAGACTTCGTACTAGATAACGGTATCATAATCGAAACGAAAGGCATCTTTGATAGTGAAGACAGGCGCAAGCACATAGCAGTACGAGAACAACACCCTGAGTTAGACATCAGGTTTGTATTCAGTAACGCTAACGCTAAGCTATACAAGGGAGCCAAGAGTACGTATGCAGTCTGGTGTAAGAAGCACGACTTCAAGTATGCACACAGAGTAATACCTGAAGAGTGGTTAGCAGAAGAAGGTGAGCCACTTAGAACTACACACATTAAACTAGAGGTAGAGAAAGATGAGTGAGATAGACAAGAACGAGATAGCTGTAGTGATGCGTCCTACAGGTCTAGTCGAAGGAGAGTACACTACAATATCTGTGGGGCTTATGGTTCACGAGGATTGTGTACTAGATGATGATACCTACGGCAGACTATTCAATGCAGCTAGCTTGATGGCTAGTCTGTTTGATCTAATGGAGGAGCACCCACAGCTTATGCGTATGGCAGTACAGAGGCGTGATGAGATAGCTCAGACTGACTTCTTAGAGACTACAGAGTTAACACCCTTTACTAAAACATATGGGAGTGCCTAATGAACAAACGGTTCAGTGTGACATTTGTTCTTGAAGTAGATGAGGATAACAACATACTATCCTCTGTTGAAGAAGCGCACGTCGATGACGTGTTCGATTTAGTTAAAGACTTATTCTATGATGTAGATGATGTCGAAGTAGAAAACATAATTGTTAAGGAGAGACAATGAGTACGTTAAGTGATGGCGACTTAGAAGCCTGGGAATATTACAGTGAAACCTACAGCAAGAAAGAGATGGGATTAAATGCATACCAAAAGGCAGCAGCCAAGACAGCCATTTACAAAGCCGAGCATTCTATTCTGTATCCTGCGCTGGGCTTGGCAGGTGAAGCAGGGGAAGTCGCCAACAAAGTAAAGAAGATGCTGCGTGATGGTAACTTTGATCGTCAAGCTATTGCAGCAGAAGTAGGTGACGTGTTGTGGTACATTGCTGCACTATCACGAGACTTAAACTTAGATATGCACGACCTTGCTATGAAGAACTTAGAGAAGCTGTACGGACGCAAGGCACGAGGGACACTACAAGGATCAGGGGATAAAAGATAATGGGATCAAACTTTTTACCAACAGACTACCAGTCATTCATTCACAAGTCACGCTACGCTAAGTACTTCGATGGTTACGGACGTGAGTCGTGGGACGATACAGTAGCTCGTTACGCTACAAATGTAATCAGTGATAAGGTAGATGCAGAGACACGCTTCGAGATTGAGCAAGCTATCCTTGGCTTAGAGATTATGCCATCTATGAGAGCTATGATGACAGCAGGCCCAGCGCTTGATCGTGACAACACAGCAGGATACAACTGTTCATATCTACCCGTAGATGACCCTAAGAGCTTCGACGAAGCGATGTACATCCTCCTCTGCGGTACTGGAGTCGGCTTCTCTGTTGAACGTCAGTACATATCTAAGCTTCCCGAAGTGCCTGTCCTCTATGACAGTGACACTACCGTTGTCGTTAAAGATAGTAAGGAAGGGTGGGCTAAGGCTTTCCGTCAAGTGTTGGCACTCCTATGGGCTGGTGAGATTCCTAAGTGGGACATATCAAAGGTACGCCCTGCAGGTGCTCGACTAAAGACATTTGGTGGACGAGCCAGTGGCCCAGCGCCTTTAGTTGAACTGTTTAACTTTGCTGTGTCTACCTTCAAGAACGCACAAGGACGTAAGCTATCCTCTATTGAGTGTCACGATCTAATGTGTTTCATTGGGCAGATCGTAGTAGTCGGGGGAGTGAGGCGTTCAGCTATGATCTCTTTGTCTAACCTAAGTGATGACCGTATGCGTCACGCTAAGTCAGGACAGTGGTGGGAGACTGCAGCGCACCGTGCACTAGCGAATAACTCTGTGTCTTACACTGAGAAGCCTGACGTAGAAACGTTTATGCGTGAGTGGACTGCATTAGTAGAAAGTAAATCAGGTGAGCGTGGAGTATTCAATCGTGAAGCATCTAAGAAGCAAGCTGCTAAATATAACCGAAGGGATAGCGATTGGGACTTTGGTACTAATCCGTGCAGTGAGATCATTTTGCGCCCTTATCAGTTCTGCAACCTTACAGAGTGCGTTGTCCGTGCTACGGATAGTATTGATGATCTTATTCGCAAGGTACGATTGGCTACCATCCTCGGCACCATCCAGTCAACCTTCACAAAGTTCCCCTACCTACGCAAAGTCTGGCAGAAGAACACAGAAGAAGAACGACTGCTAGGCGTAAGCTTAACAGGGATTATGGATAACCCTCTACTAACTACACAGAATGCAGGACTAGATGAAACTCTTAATCACTTGCGTCAAGTGGCTGTTGATACTAACGCTGAGTGGTCTGCTAAACTTGGTATTCCTGTATCTGCTAGTATCACGTGCGTTAAGCCAAGCGGCACAGTCTCTCAGCTTGTGGATTCAGCATCTGGAATACACGCTCGGCATTCACGGTTTTACGTTAGGACTGTACGAGGCGACAACAAAGACCCTCTCACACAGTTTATGAAGGACCAGGGTATACCTAACGAGCCTTGCGTATTCAAGGGTGACACTACTACAGTGTTCAGCTTCCCTCAGAAGTCACCCGACAATGCTGTAACACGTAACGATATGTCAGCTATTGAACAGCTAGAGATGTGGCTAACGTATCAGCGTAACTGGTGTGAGCATAAACCATCGGTGACTATCTCAGTCCGTGAATCTGAATGGCTAGACGTGGGTGCGTTTGTCTACAAGCACTTCGACGAGATGTCAGGTGTGTCATTTTTGCCACACTCAGATCATACTTATCAGCAAGCTCCATATCAGGATTGCACTCAGGAAGAATATGAGGCATTACTTAAAGAGATGCCAGAGCGTATCGACTGGGCTAAGCTGTCTGAGTACGAACAGGAAGACAACACTGTAGCGATGCAGACTATGGCTTGCTCAGGTGACTCTTGCGAAATCGTAGACCTAACATAGGGTCTACACCATCGCCCTGCGTAAAGGTCTGTCGTATACGTGATGATGGATACTGCACAGGGTGTATGCGCACAGTAGATGAGATACGTGATTGGATGATAATGTCTGACTACGAGCAACGGAAACTATTGTTTGAACTTAAATGGAGACAAGATGTACACGATCATCAGTCGTAACCAGTGTAACTTTTGTGATCAAGCTAAGGCACTACTAGAAGGAGCCAATAAAGAATACGTCGAGTATAACATACAAGAAGAGACTAGTGCGTGGCTGTTGTACATACTTAAACATTCAAGTATCACAACTGTACCACAAGTGTTTAACGAGAACGGTAGCTACATTGGCGGTTATCGTGAGCTAAAAGATTGGTTGGAATCTAATGCAGCTAGACCTGTTCAAAGAGAACGTACAGAACAAACCTAATACAGCTGAAGGTACAAAGATATGTAAGGACTGTAAAGAAGAGAAGCTTATCACAGAGTTTCGTACTGCTTACTGGGGTAAACAAGGTAATCGTATTTACTGTAACCAGTGCAGTGCTTGCCACAACAAAGCTACTGCTTTAGTTCGTACCTTAAAGAAGCTGCACCCTAAACCTAAAGACGGTAAGTGTCAGGCTTGTGGTGATGTTCCTGATGTGTTACACTTAGATCACGATCACACTACAGGGACGTTCAGGGGGTATGTATGCGAAGGATGTAATCACAGTATGGGTAAGTCTAACGATGACCCTGAGAAGTTAATCAAGCAAGCGGAGTATCTACGTGAACGATCCAGTAAATAAACCAGTGCACTACAACCAGAGTGGTATCGAATGCATTGACGCTATAGAAGCTATGACTGAGAATATGTCAGGCGCTATAGCACCACAGGCAGCTAACGTCCTGAAGTATATGTGGCGATGCGAATACAAGAATGGCTTAGAGGACATCGACAAAGCTATCTGGTATCTCAATCGAATGCGAAAGCGCTGGGTAGAAACACACAAATAGTTGTTGACAGTGTGTATTACTTATGGTAAACTACAC
>Ga0208434_1001094_pt1 | contig 11496 bp, 21 predicted proteins | sample 13_taG_FD_184086 | JGI IMG/M metagenome (GOLD analysis project Ga0208434, IMG submission 184086) | Marine viral communities from the Subarctic Pacific Ocean - 13_ETSP_OMZ_AT15268 metaG (SPAdes) (version 2) | ecosystem: Environmental > Aquatic > Marine > Oceanic | place: Pacific Ocean | collected... | reverse complement strand
TTCTTAGTATTCGGTGGACCTGATGGACCAATGACTAAACGTGAAGCTGCTATCGCTGCTGGGTACAGTAAAGATAGAGCAATGAGAGAAGGATCAGAACTAACTAATCCAAAATACTCACCACTTGTAGTTAAACATATTGGTGAACTCAAAGAGGAAAGATTAAGAAAACACGAAGTAACTTACGATGGACACTTAGCAGAGCTTGCTAGACTGAGAGAGGCCGCTTTAAAAAAAGGATCATTCTCTTCAGCAGTGAACGCGGAAGCAAACAGAGGAAAAGCGGCAGGACTATACATAGATAGAAAGATAATAAAAACAGGAAAACTAGAGGACCTATCAGAACAAGAGCTAGAAGCAAAAATGAAACAGATAATAGACGATTACGGATCTCTAATAAATGTGACACCTAATGAACCCGAGTTATCTTCTTCACACAAGAAGTTGGAAAAACCGATCGCTCCGAAAAAGTAATAGTACCATCATCATCAACATCATAACCTGCAAATATTCTTACAGTATCTTTGTCTTTAGAGAACAACCAACCCTCACTTACAGGTGTTGCTAGTTTCATATCAGTAAATTCTTTTACTGTACCCCAGCCACCTTCTGTGATGATATCAATCCAATCAATACGTACACGTTTATATGGAAACTTAACCTCTTGTTTGACAACTTTGGGTTTGCTATAGCTGTTTATTCTTCTAGATTTCTTCTTTGGCATATGCTTGATTTTCTCCTATAGTATTCTACCACAGATTTTTTATTTTAAAAAACACATTCGCGCGCGTGAACCGAAATTTGATAGTACACTTTATTTCTTAAAAAAATAAAAAGTGTACCATAAAGTGTCCACCCTAAAGTCATATATACCAACACTTCTAGACCAAAAGTACACTTAGTACACTTTATTTCTGAAAAAAAAAAAAAAAAAATAAAATCTGTCACAGAATACTATAGTACGGTTTTTTTGTACTTTCTTGCCACATTGTCGCCATATTTACGCTCATATTCTGCCTCAATCTGCAACATTAGGTCCGTGATCCCTGTTTCGTCTAGCTTGACCACATGCTCCATGGCCCGTGCAACAAGGTCCCGTCTGTATTTTATAGCCTTATTCCTGGTCTGTACTTCGTGGATCCCCCACCTTGTCTGATCTGTCATTAAAATCCTCTTCTTTCATTGGTGTTGTTTTCTCTTTCTCATCGAACATTAGGTCATGATACATGTCCAATCTCTTCAAAAACGCATGTTTCCAGCGTCTAAGTTCAGGTCCTTCTACCTTAAATTCTTGGTAATATAGGTCAGGCGTGCATACCATGATAACTCCTTGTTTAATCTCTGAGCCGTAGACGTAGTCGTGTGCCATGGCGTATGCCGCAATTTGCAAATAATAATCTTCGATCCATTCTTTCTTTTTCGGACGGTTAGCTTGCTTGAAGTCAACGACAGTTTCCATACCATTATGATTACAGATAAGGTCTGTTTGGCCTGCGTATAGGCCCGGATAGTGTAACGTAACTTCGGAACCATAATACTCTTCCACTGGCGCAAAGCCAATCTCAATAATTTTTTTGGCCATGGGACTCGCCTGGCGTCCGAGTTCTGTAAGATCATCGTAACCAACGCCCGTGACATAAGATTCGAGGAATTTATGCATACTGGTGCCCCGTGCACTAGATACATTCTTGATTCTGTCCGCTTCTGCTTCACCTACTTTGGCCTTCCATTTGGTTAAAAATTCTGTATTTTTGGTAGCCCCTAATATAGTAGTAACGCTTGGAAGTCTATAAGAACTTATCTCGTAGACACGTTTTCCTGTATCAGGGTCCGTGATTTGTTTACCTTCTAAATAGTTGTATTTATTACTCTTCTTCACGTTCTAACTCCTCTTGTTCTTTTCTAAAACCTTCCATAAGTTCTTCATGTAAAGTTTTAGGTTTAAATATTTCATTCCAACGCTTACGATACGTATCATTAGAAGGTCTTGTTACACCATCAAACTTTTCTTTTTTTTCTGTAGCCATAACCTTTTTTCCTATCACTATATAATTTACACCAGGACCAACTTGTTAGTTTAGTTGATACATGGTTTACAAAATATAAAAAATTATAAATATATTTATCTAACATCTTTTACACCTCTCCATATATATCATTTATTCTTAATTTTTTTTCATCTTCTTCAACAAGATTTGTTGCTATCTCTTTTAACTTAGGATTAGCACGATTCCAAAGATAAACTGCATTACGAAGTGAAATACCACAAGCAGAATTCCAACCTTGTCCTTCTAAATTAAAATAAGGATCACCATCATGAATAACATCATTAAAATTATCTAATATAGAACCTTTTTTAGTTTTAATTTGAGTATCTGACCCTTTAAATATTATATTTAAAAGCTTACACATATGATTACTATAAGTGCTATAAGTATTCATAATTTGATTATTATCAAACTCACTTCTACCTGTTTTCCATTTATTATCTAAAGCTTCATAAACGATATCTTTATAATTACTATTAGTTATAATTTTTAAAAAATCCTCATAATTATATTGATCTATTTTATCGTCTTTTTCTTCTTTGTTTTTATAAAGAAGTTCTTTACGTTCTTCATTATATTCAAATCGTTCTCGATCATAATACTCATCCCATACAATTTTTTTTAAAGAATCTTTCCAATCTCTAATTGATTTTTCTACAGGTTGTAATTTTAATTGAAATATTATTCCTTTAATCATATCAAAATTAAACCATTCACCCCTTGTTTTGTATTGACTTAAAACACTATGCCAATATTTCTCATCACTAAATATATAACCTAATGCATATAATTTTCTTGGATTGCCTGTAGAACAACCACTTAATCTAGAGTAAACTGCTTTTGCGTTATCCGGGTCCTCTACTTGATCAAAATTTTTAGGAACACATTTACCTATTTTTACATGAGAAAAACCATTATCGTTAAAATCAAGTATAAAATATACTAACTCTATTTGCTTATCAGTTTTATCTTTCCAAGGTAATTCTTTCTCAACTTTATCTAACATCTTTTTGTACCTCCCTATACTCTTCAAGAGATATCACATTATTTTTTAACGCGTTACTTGTGTAATGTTCTATTACTCTTTGTATCTTTGGTAATTTAGTATGTGCAAACGGCCATATCAAACAACACACATAGTATGCATCTCTAAATGTACATCGCCATCTGTATTGTTTGAGATAAGGTGTACCATCAACTCTGTTACCTTTAACCTTCTTAGGTGTTAGAGTTCCAACACCTAACACTTGGTGCAACCACATGAGAACACTACGGTCAGTCATAGTGATCTCCATGCTTAGACGCAAACTATTTGATAGTCTGTATCCTGGTTTACCTTTATGTTTCTTTTTCTTTTCAATGCCACGTCTTATATGTATGGACCCTTCTCCATCAAACAGTCCTGCAATATAAGCTTTGTCAACATCTTGTATCATTAGTGTACTGACAACCTTTCTCCCTCAAAGTCAGAAAAATCTTCATCTCCATAATCATAAAGTTCTCCTTGAGAGTCACAGTCCCAACATTGATGAATCATGTCTTCTTTTTCAATAATGCAAGCGACTTTTACATAACCATTACCTTTACAGGTAGGACATATGTAAACCTTCTTAACTTTTTTTGAACTTGCCATTTAATTTCTTCGCTTTCTCGTTTGCTATTGCTTCTATTGTCTTTGCTACTGATAATTTTGCATCGGGCAATATTATCTTTGATAACTTATCTAAAGTAGCGTATGTTTCTTTACTTAAAGAAACGTTTTTGTACTTAGTCATGTCTGTCATGTTATTTCCTTTCATGTTAAAGTAGACTATATAGTGCATAATATAGGATTGTCAATGACAAAATTTATTTTATTAATGGTTTTGTGTTCAGGAATGGCACAAAATGAATGTAAAGTTATACCCACTCATGAAGAGTTGTTTGATGATTACCATAGTTGCATAGTTTATGGTTATAGTTATTCACACAAATTATTAACAGAATTTGATCCCGAATGGGTTAATAGTATGGAAGTATATACTAAGTTTTCGTGTAAAGTTGACAAGATAATTTAATTGTGTTAGTGGATTAGATCTTCTCACCATTAACCTATCCCACAATATTTCCCCTCTTTAGGGATAGGTGATTTTAATTCATATCAAACCAGCTGCTTTCCGTGCACGTACTCACAGCCGGCCAAACTCCAGGTTGCTACCTTGCGGTCATCGCTAACGTACAGGGAAATGCCATCGGCAAGATTTGGACGCCCTTGAGCTTTCAAATTTTATTTACACATGCAACCATAGAAGTAACCACTTCCATCGTTCATGACATGTAAGTTAAGACTACTTGCGTACTCTGTTAACTTTAGTCTTAGTATGTCGCACAGGTTGAAGCAATCTACTTCTACCAATAAAGACAAGTGATCCGTCATTTGCTTTGTGACAGGAACTAATTGATATAATCCGTCGTTTAGAATTATTAGATCCATTACTTTTTCTTTTTTCGATTAGGTCTGACATACTCTCCCGTTCTGTTTCCCCATTCGATTATATTTTTTATACCTGGTGCTTTTAAATCTATGTTTACTCCAAAAGATCTCCAAGCTTTTTTTATAATGTTTAGTTCAAGTAAAAGGTTAGACCATTGACCAGGATTGGTACCATCTACTTTTATTGTTATAGTTTTTTCTTTCATGTCCTATATATAGGATATCAAAGGATATTTGTCAACCCTGTCCTTTGTAACGAGTCTGTTTTTTTTGACGTTTTTCTGACTTATTTTTATTTTTTTTGTGTTGACGTGCGCCTCTTTTTTTAGGCTTATCTCGAGGTGTAAAAAACTTAAAACTTTGTTTAGCCATTCTTCCATTCTTTTACAAAAGGTGTCATGTCTTTTGTTCTAGTAATTGAAGGTAGATAAACAATCTTACCATTGATGTGTTGCTCTAAATCAGAACCACAATTTAAACATCTATAAATTTGAGTTGTTAATCCAACTAACATAGTAACCTCTTCACATGTTGGACATTGTCCATTTACTATCTCTGCTGATACTTTCATTACTACTCTTCTATAATCTTTTTAATCGTTTGGCTACCATCAATATTAGACTCTAATTCTGCCTTTACTTTGCCACATTTATAATCAATAGAATCTGTTTTATCACGCTCTGCAACTCTCTTACCTTTTAAACAATCACTCATTGCAGGTTGTATTCTGTGTTCCTTCAGCTCTCCTTGAATAAACATACAAAGAGCTACAACTCCTTCAACTATCATTGATGACCTCCATTTGCTCTTACCTTATCTTTTAATACCTCTATATCATCTAATGCTTTTTCTAATTGTTTAGTCACAAATTGTATGTTGACTTTGTTGTGCATCATGTCCTCGATCCGTGTTTCAATCTTCTCGGTAGTCTTATATAAATCTTCCAACAACATCAGCTGTTCCTGGTCCACAGGGACCTGTTCAGATTTTTTAAGTAAATCTGCACTCATTAATTCTCTAGATGTTTCTAATGATACTAACCTTGAAGTTAACTCTGTATATGCGAACACACCCATTGCGACGAGCACAATCAGGCTAGCTACGGTCTTCATCGGCATCTGTACAGCAGCCGACTCTGATATGTTTAGTGGTTTATTGGACATTGGGACCTCCGAAGAATGCTAGGAGACAAAAAGCAATAATTAATAATGCTGTAAATCTATAATCCATCCTAGCATACTCCATAATTATTACTTAACTATGTAAGCTATAACTAAAACCGCAACTACAAGACATTCAATCTTGTGGTCTGACCAGTAATGCATAGCTTTACTTTTCATTTTATTAATCATTTTTTTTCTCCTCTATTTCATAGAAGAACTTGTCTGTATCTTCTGTACGCCAAGCTCTACTATCTTCTACGTTCCATTCAGAAGTTTGCACTTTCCAATCAGGAATATTATCTTTCACTGTGAAAGAAGGTATATCCCATATACATCTGTTATTAGGTTGTGCTGCAAAATTACCGTCATCGAGGGCAATTATGTGTGCGCACTTATGTTCGTGCGGAATCTCTGAATGATCAGTGTCAAGTATATTAGACTCTGGATGTGCAAAGTCAACCGTAAATAAGTATTTACCTGGGTGCCATTTCTTGTCTTTTCCTATATACTTACCGGATTGTCCGTCTAATATATCCCAACGATGGACAGAAGGATAATAAGAAAAACAATTCCAGAGCTGTAGTTCATCAAGTCGTCTTGTGGGCACTCCGGATGGTTCAAATCCCTGTTGAATAAACGCGCTAATTGGTAAGCGATAAAATATTGCACCGTTTTCCATAATAGCATGAAATAATATAGACCTACCTGTAAGAGCGCTAAGACCAAACACAATGCAGTCTTCAACTTCTCCATGATGTTTTTTAAGATCATATAAATATTCTCTTTTTATTTGTGCATAAGTTGCCGGTATGTTTGCATTTAAATAAGCCATAATTTATCCTCATTTTATATTACCCCAATTAGGACCAGATTCATAGTCCACCTTATTAGGTACTTCTAGTTCTACTGCAGACTCCATAATTTCTTTTATCTTATCTGCATTACCATCGACCGATATATCAAGTTCATCATGTACTTGTATATGCGGTATGATACCTTCCTTGTATAGATCAACCATAGCTTTTTTAGTCATATCAGCTGCTGATCCTTGTATCAATTTATTCAATGCTTTGTATGTAAAGGCACGCTTGATCCCTGGTCCGTGTTCCAAGAGCGCGTCTTCATGATTTAATGCTTTATGTATCCCGAACTGGTTAGGCTCCCATAAATTAAATCTACATCTACGTCCAAGTAAAGTTCTAACTCGACCTTTGTCCTGGGCTCTACGCATTACACTTTCCATTAACATTTTTACAAAAGGGACTTTGTCATGGTACGTTCTAAATAGATCATCAGCATTTTCTTTAGATACACCTAGCTCTGCTTGTAATTTATTTTTACCCATACCATAAAACAAACCAAGATTAATTGTCTTGGCCTGTGATCTTGGAATGTTAGCCATGTCAGCTACAATCTTATGAAAGTCTGTGTCTGGTTCATCGTTGTATGCATCAACAACTTCATTTACTTTATATAGATCATCGAGACTGGCATAGTGTGTAACCAATCTAGGTTCTTGTTGTGAGTAGTCAAAGCAACCCCAAGTGTGTCCTTCTTCTGGTATAAATAAACTCCTGATCCGTGGTCCAAGTTCCTTGTTCCGTGCTGGTATCTGCTGTAAGTTTGGATTGTTGTAACTGAATCTACCGGTCACTGTACCACCTTGATCGGATCTAATTTGATTGATCTCTGCATGGATACGACCTTTGTGTGAATGTTTTAATATTGTATCTATAAAAGTTGTATGTGATTTATTAATCTCTCTTGCATGTGCTATGGCTTTTGCAACAGGGTGAGTTTGGTTCTGTAACCAATTTTTAGTAAAACTTGGTGCTTCAGTTTTTAAAGTTCGTTCGTAAGGTAATTCTAATTTATCAAATACTTCGGCTATGGATCTTGCGGCCCAGATCTGTACATCAATCCCCGTTACTTTTTTAACTTCTTGTAAACATTTTTTTTCATCTGATACTAATTCTTGTTTTAATTTGTGTGCTGCTTCTACATCAACACGTACTCCTAAGAATCTCATATCAACAAGACATGGAAATAAATTTGTTTCAAGATCAAAGATAGATTGTACATCTTCATCTAGTATTTCTTTTTTCATTTCTTGCCATAATTTTAGAGTCAACACTGCATCTTGCTCGGCATATTCTCCAACATACATTGCAGGTAGTTTATACATCTCAGACTTAGCATCTATGCCCCAATGCGCTGCAGTTTCCTTCAATACAGCCTCATTTTTGCCTATTCCGACGTAATCACGACCCAAACTACCTAAATCGTATCTAAAGCGATTCTCGTCCACGAGAGAGCCAGCAATCATGGTATCTACTATCTTACCCTGTATTTTAAGGCCCATAGACCTAATCCAACATACATCGTACATTGCATTGTGAAATATCTTAATTGAAGGTGTATTTAGTACATCTTGAAACCATTTTATGACCATGTTCTTATCCATGTTACCACCACCTTCATGTGCGATAGGATAATATCCAGACCAACCTTCTACAGCTACAGCAATTCCAACTACTGCACCATTACCAATCACAGATCCTGAACCTGTTGATTTTAAATCTGGGTCCTTTGTCTCTAAGTCAATAGCAATCTCACCATGTTTTGATAAATCTGGAAAAGATTCTGGTGGTACCCACTCTGTTTGAGGTTTAAATATAGGTTTCATTATTTAATATCTTTCATTTTGTTGATTTCTAAATCACAGTAGTGCTTTATTTTCTCAAGATCTTCTATCTTATTTTTGTATAAATATCTACAAACATATTTCACAACGTTGCCCTGAAAGAACGAAAGATTATTTTTAGAAATAAATTCATATGGTTGAATTACAAAATTATCTTTGTAATGTGTTCCGCCTACCTGTGTGTCTTGTGGGAATGCTTTGTCCCAATCATCATTGTGTGTCATAGATTGTATGCCTTCTTTGTTTGTGGTTCGATTATATATAAATTTTTCTCTGTTCTTGTGCACGCAACATAAAATAATCTATGTGTATCATCTGGATCTTTTTCATAATTTATAAATGCTGCACCAGCCAAGTCTGTTATTACAACTACGTTTTCTCTTTCATTACCCTTAACGCCATGTATCGTTGATATACTAATTCTAGGATTCTTATCTAAGTTCTCTCCTGATCTAATTAATTTTTTTATTTTTTTTATGTCTTCATCACCTATTTCATTTAAAGCTTCATCCCAATCAGACTCTGTTTTAAGACCATACTTCTCTTTCAATGTATCTATGTCATAGAATCCATCTTTAATTATTGTTTTAAATAACTTTGGATCCCAATTATCTTTAGTCATCTTCGCAACTATCTTTTTAATATCATTAAAATGTAGAGGTACACCTTTTCGTAAGTCATTCCATTTTTGTATAATCTCATATATATTTTTTACTCTTGGCACTGCATTTCTTCTTTGCCAATATAATTCTTTTTCATCTAATATGTTTCCAATACCTGCTAGCATATAGTTTGCTTGTGCTAACACTAACCATCTACCTGTTGAAAAATCTACTTCATGTAGATCATCGCAGTATTTAACAGATCCTTCTTCTTCTTTTGGTAACCATTCTTTTTCTACTCTGTTATGTACTTTTTTTATTATCTTGTTTGCTAGTGCAAAAGGTGCTTGTGGTACCCTTTGTGATTGATCTAGCACGGTTCTCTCACCTTCTAAATTTATGAATGTACTAACGTGTGCACCATTCCATCTGTATATGGCCTGGTCATCATCACCTGATATGTATGAGTCTTGACACTTCTCTTCTATCTTCTTAACTAATCTCCATTGTACTAAACTTAAATCTTGTGCTTCGTCAACAAACATAACTCTTAAACTTGGTGCTTCTCCACTCTCTATAAATTTTTCTAACATATCTGGAAAATCAATTAGTCCATTCTGTTCTTTGTAGTTTTCTAATTCTTCAACTATGATTTCTAATTTACTTAATTGTATCTTTGAGTTGTTGTTTAAATGATAAAATTTTATTGGGTCCATCTCTTTTGATCGTGCTAAGTTTATTAATTGTATGTATGGATCTGGAGAATAGAATATACCCTCGTAGTCTTCGTCTTGTCTTGCACCTTCTAACTCTATTTGCATCTTCTCTGATAATTCTTTGTAGTGTTTTGGTTGCATCACCTGGTTTCTGTTTACACCAAGTTGATTAAAACAAAATGAATGTAGTGTTTGAAAGTATGGTACATCATTAAATGATAGTTTAAATTTATCTACTGCTCTTTGTTTACCTTCTTGTGCAGCGTTCTTACTAAATGTAAAATAACCAATCTTATCCGGTGGTGTATTAGCTAGAAACTTTTCTATGTGTCCTAGTAATGTATGTGTCTTACCTGTACCTGGAGGACCATAAATTACATGACGCATTAGTAGTTCTCTTTCTTAAATGTTTTTGCTTTATATGTTTCTGTTTTCTTATCAAATCTAGCTACAACAAATACAGATAGTTTTGTTTTACCTACACGTTTGGTTGTACAACTTAAATCATCTTTTAACATCTGTGATGTTCTTTGATATGGAACTCTCCAATGTTTTCTTGATAGATAGTTGTTAAAGAAGTTATCAAATACAAAGTGGTGAAACCCTTCTTTGGTATAAGTACCTCCATTACGTAAATCTTCGTAGTCATCTTTTTGTATTCTGTTTACACAATAATCTTCTAAATAATTATTTAATATATCTTTTGTGCTTGTACCTTCTGCAGGTTCTGTGATCTCCGCATTACTTAATAATGCAGTTGTAACTTTCTTCCAATCTCCTGTCTTAACTGTTGGAGGATTTATTCTTAATTGTTTAATACATTCTTCTTGAAATAAAACTTGATTAGCTAAATGTTTTGCTGAGTCTAAATATAATCTTTCACCATCAACATTCATGTAATAGTAAGGCTCTTCCAAGTTAACTACTTGTAAGTCTGTTAGACTTGGAAACACTGGTTCTTGACCTATACCAAATTTTCTTTTCTTACATAATTTTTTATCACACAAACTACACATGGGTTGATCATTACATTTGTAACCCCATTCTTTTTTGTCATGTTGTTTTATAATTATTTGTACTTCTGTATCTGACAATGGTTGTTCCATTGCTGACTCATTAAATATCATTACTTTTGTTTTCCAATTTTCAGGCCATTTAGATTTTGCATATACACCATAATGAAATAGTGCATTGTTTCTACCACCTTCACCAATTTTATTTTGTGCCATGAGTTCTATACATGGTGGTCCATCTGAATAAGGAGTCTCTGGTCTTTTAATTTCTATTGCGCTTATGTCTTGTTGTTTATGTCTTTCGTAGAGTTCAAAAAAAGCATCTATACTAGCAGCTTCGCCATCCTCCATAAAGGCGTATCTTGTTGTCTGACCACAATTAAAGTATGGTAAATTTAAAAAGTTTCCTGTATCATCTTTTGATTTTAATTCTCTTTGTTTAGGAAATACTTCTGATCCTCCATAACCTAATACAGATCTAATCTCATTTAATTTATCTTGCATCAAACCTGCTGATACATAATCTTCAGTAAATAAAAATACATGAGCACCACCAGACTTTGATCTACAAACAACTAATGGTAATTGAAATTGTTTTATCTTGTTAATTAATTTTTTGTGATCAAACTCTGCATAAGAGTCTATGTCTATACATCCCCACTTACACTTGTTGTCATCATTGATTGGTATAATACCTAAACTGTCAGCACCATCTAAATGCTTTTGCCACAACTCATCTGTGACGGGTTCTCGTTTAACAAACGATTTACCTTTAAT
>Ga0208434_1001093_pt1 | contig 11504 bp, 9 predicted proteins | sample 13_taG_FD_184086 | JGI IMG/M metagenome (GOLD analysis project Ga0208434, IMG submission 184086) | Marine viral communities from the Subarctic Pacific Ocean - 13_ETSP_OMZ_AT15268 metaG (SPAdes) (version 2) | ecosystem: Environmental > Aquatic > Marine > Oceanic | place: Pacific Ocean | collected... | reverse complement strand
TTGCAAAAACTATTAAAAGAAACAAACATTGACAAGCAAAAGAAAAACTAGCGATTGGACTCATAACAATATAATAGTTGATGAATTACCTCCAGAGGCAGAAGGATTTGTGTATTTAATCACAAATACTACCAACGACCGGAAATACATAGGTAAGAAGCTGGCAAAGTTTAAAACAACCAAACCGCCCCTTAAAGGCAAAAAAAATAAAAGACGTGGCACTAAAGAAAGTGATTGGAAAACTTATTGGGGTTCTTCAGATCACTTAAATGCAGATGTCCTTGAACTAGGAGAAGATAAGTTTACAAGAGAAATTTTGTATTATTGTCCTAGTAGAGGAGTTCTAAGTTATTTGGAAGCAAAAGAACAATTTGATCGTAAAGTTTTAGAATCAGATGAATACTACAATGGTATCATTAATGTGAGAGTTGGCAGTTCAAAGATTCTCACAGAACATTTAAAAAAGGTCGACAAGCTATAACACATATGTTATGCTAATAACAAGAAATAACGTTTTAACGTTATTATCAGCAGATAATTAAAGTATCACATAATTACTATTACAACGCTAATATCTACCAACACAAAACTAACACAAAACTAACACAGGCTCACATGGCTCCGATTGGTCGGGATAAGCTCGACTCACCTTGAAGATACATAAGTGTCTGGAACTGGTGTGCCTTGTCAATGCATTGGTTTGACAAACCGAAATGAGTAAGCTCTCCTGACAATTGGAACTTACGGATAGCTCGAAAGTCGTCGTTATGGCTTAGAGTGTTTCTGCGTTAATAAGCAGTATGTAAAGTGGTATCGCTTAACCGCCACTACCTTGTGCTAATAAGGTTTTACTATAACGAGTGGGTATTCTTGACGGGAAATGAATATTTTGCACTTGGCTGTAACAAGCTAAGTGTGAATAAAAAATCTAGGAAATAAGCTAACATAAATAACATAGTAGTTAATTAGTTCTTATTGTTAATAGATATTAATATAGAGTTAAAAACATACATTGAGTATTGCGTTAGCAATACGATAATGATGATGTCGTAAGACATCGATATAAACAACAACATAATGGATAATGAATAGCTATGAGTAAATTTGAACAATTCCAAAAAGACTTCTTAGAATGGGTGATAACCAAAGTTGAACCCTTAAAAGATGATGGATATCCTGTATGTCCGTATGCAAAGACTGCCAGAGTCCAAAATAAACTACAATTTATAGATTGCAGTGGTCCTAATCCTGAAGCTATGCTTGAGTTTGACCCTAGAATAAAAATGGTAGGTGTATGTTACTTCGGTGATGAAATAGATTTAGATACTATTGATCTAACTACAATCAAAGAACTTAACCCAGACTTGATGTATTTTAAAAGCACAAAAACTTCTGGGCATTTTGTTAAAAATATATATGATTTGATTTTAATTCAAATAAGACCTGAGTTACTTAGACGCAGAGCATCATTACATAAAACATCTTATTACGATAGTTGGCCTGCAGAGTATTATAAACGCATAATGCTTGATCAATAACTATCTTCTGCCCTTGGATTGAGCAGCTTTCATTTGTTGGTTTTGCTCTTCGGTGTGAGCATTATACCTTTCAACAAATTTTGTTAACGAGCCAACTGGCATCGTCATAACATCTTTATATGATAACAGTCCTCCCGATTTGATAATTATATCTAAATAGCTGGCTTCTGTTTTCTCTAAGTCTTTATTGTAGTCTTCGACTAACTTAGTTATTTCTTCGGGTTGTCGGGATGCTATCAACCCGCGAAAAAATTTGCAATATCCAAATCTATGTTAGTGTTCCATGTATGTTTACATTCAATACACTCAGCATCAAACTTAGTATCAACACCACTTTCACTTAATTCTTCAACTGTTTCTCTGATCTTATCATAATCTTCTTTGGTTATACTTTTCAGCCATTCAAGTATAAGATGTTCATCTTCGACTGTATCGCCTTCTGGTGGCTTAACCTGTATAATTGCATTTGCAATAAGAGTTACAGTTAAATCTGCAATTTCTAAAAACGTTTCGCCAAATTGTTTTTGACGTTGTTCATCACTTAGTTCTGCATCGGCTAAGTTTTGAATTAATTTCTGTTGTTTAAGTCGTTGTATTTGTAACTTAGTTCTATCGTGCAAGTTATAAGGTTTGACCTTAATTACAAACTTGTTATCGAGTGTAACCTTATCTAATGCAACATTTTCTTTAACTGAACCTAATAGAGCATTTGTGCTCACAGTCAATTGGTTCATATTGTCGCATTCTGGACATTTTACATCCACATCAATTGCATCTCCGTAAGTTGCCATACGTATTGCAATTAAAATAACAACAAGGTCGTTCACTGGCATTTCAGTTGGATTGCCAATATCAGGCGCACAGCTTTGAATTAAGCTGAACGTAGCTTCGCCATTAAATAATGCATCTGGTGTTTTTGAAACTAACTCATCTCTAGCAGTCATGCTATAAATGGCTAATTCACCGTCTACACTAAGTTTTGGCTTTGTATCGTAAAATTTCCCACCACTTGGGAGCGATACATACAAAACAGGCTTTCTATAAGCCTGTATTAATGGGTTTGTCATATTTAATCTCCATAAATACTGTTACAGTATAAATGTATTTATCTAATTAAAATACCAGTTAATTAAAGGAAACCAATGGATCAGAACGAATTACAATATACAATGAAAGCAGTCTACTCACAATATCCGTGGGCAGGTGAAGAAACCGCAGAACAGTTAGCCGGTTTAACAAGGTCAAACAGTATAAAAACTACGGCTTTGGCTACTGCTATTGTTAGATTGAACTCGGCTTCTGATGCTAAAGCATTGCTTAATAATATTAAAGAAACAGCAAACCAGCTTGATCAGTCGGTAATAGACGGCAGGGAGAAGTTGCAACAGGCAGACAAAAACATACGAAGGCTGGGCAGAGCATCATTATCCGGCAGTTCACAATCTGGACTCGAATCAATGATCGAACTTGCTGGTGCAGGTGCTGAAGCAATGGATCATGCAGCAAGCTCTTTAGCATCAGCAGGTGGTAAAATAGGTAAAGTAGCAAGTGGATTTTCTTGGGCAACAGGCGGTGCAGTTGCATTAACAGGTGTCGGCGCAGCCTTTGCCAAAATAATAACAACGCAAGAAAAAGATCTACGAACAATGATTGATATGGGAATGGTATTAGGTAATACATCAGATTATACACACATGCGTGGTAATGCTGTTGCAGCCGGTATGTCATTAACAGATTATGCAGCAATGGTTCAGAATACATCAGAATTTTTAGTTAATATAGGACAGAACAATTTAGTATCAGGACAAGGATTGATGAGTAATTTTTTAACCGATGATAAGAAAATAAAAAGAGTTAAAAATTTTGGATATAGTCCAAAAGTGTTATCAGGCTTACTAGCAGAAGAATCAGAACAGTTGTATAAACTTAATCAAATTAATGAACTTAATGACGCTGATCAAACACGAGTTATAGACAGTTTTGAAGCAGCAAACTCTATGGGAATATATCTAGCTGATACATTGGGTGTGCAACGTAGTGCTTTATTAGAATCAAGAAAAATGCTAAGAGAAGATGCAGACTTTCAATTAGCGATGCATCAAAATTCTGCATATTTAAATAAAACATATGGTGAGGGAGCAGCAAAGAAGGTTCAAGAATCAGCAGACTGGCTTGCTATGCTAGGCAATGCAACACTAGGCGAAACGATTACAAAAATGTTAACAGATACATTCACTGGCACAGTTTCAGACATTCAGTATGATACTTCAGCGATTAATAATATACAAAATGAACAACTTGCAGCAATGCTACAACGACTTGATCCAGGAGTCTTTGAAGGCATGATGGACTTTTTATCTACTGGTGCACAAGGAAAAATTAATGGACCAGAAGAAAATGCTGCAAAATTTAGAGAAATACTATTACTTATAAAAAACTCTCCTACTCTATCAGGTATAGATCCCACAAGTATCGAAGTCAATAGATTAATAGCAAGCATGAATCTATTGCCAGAAGAATATTTCTCAGGCACCGAAGCAGAAATGAGAGCAAAGATGGAATCAGCAAGCGAGGCAATTGATGGAGCAGACGATTCAATTGAAATTCTTGGTGGACTAAGTAAAGCATTCTTAAAAGCTCAACATACCTTTACTCCAGGATTTGAAACAATGGGAACAGTGATGGGAGTGTTGGAAAGTTCAGTAGGAACATTTGCTGACTTCTGGAGAGATATATTTGGATTAGATCGCACGGCAGAAACTAGTATGGAACTAGCATTGGAAAAAGACAAAAAACATATTGGTCCAGGCGAGCGGTTCTATATAGATCATAATTATTCTGTTGGCGGATCAGCACCGATTAAAACAAACACAGTTCCGGGGTATGATGATGAAAGTAACGCCATTGTAGACAAAGCGAATAAAGAAGCTGCATATAAAGAAATGATCAGTATTAGAACACTTATAAAAACTACACAAGATGAAATGTATATTGTAAGTAGCGATATAAAGAAAACAGGATATAAAACACTTGTTGACGAAGTAGCCAATATTGAAGCTAAGATTAAAACAGCATCAACTAAAGGTGAAGATATTTCTGGGCTTCAGTTAGAGTTAGTTAACGCACAGAAAAAACTTACAGAGGCCGAAGCTATTGCACAACCATTAATAGATCAACGAGATATGCTTAAAGAAAGAATTGGGCATTTAGCATCGTATCAAGACCAATTGGGATCATATATTGGAGACAAGGGAAAAATAAGAAGAAATAGACTATCCGAGTATGAGCAAGGGTCTTCCTTACAAGGTATAGTTATAGCACAATTAAAAGAACAAGGAATTACTGACCCTGTCGCACAAGCAAATATATTAGGAATGATACAAGGCGAATCAGCATTTAGAGTGATAGAAGAACAATCATATGCAAAAACATCTAATATTAGAATTAGAGCAGCACTGGGCAATCGTGTTAAAGGTTTAAATGATGATCAACTAGACAAATTGAAAAAAGATCCTAAGGCATTTTTTGATTATGTATATGGTGGTGACATGGGCAACGAAGGTGAAGGTTATAAGTATAGAGGACGAGGCTTTATACAATTAACAGGTAAAGAAAATTATAAACTTGTTGGAGAAATGATTGGTCAAGATTTAGTAGGTAATCCAGACTTGATGTTAGACCCAAATATTTCAGCGGCAGCAAGTGCTGCCTATTTTAATTTGCCTTGGTGGCAAGAATACAAGTCAGATTTAGGAAATATGGATACCGTGTATAGAGTTGTGTATGGAAAAACAGCAACAAGTTCTGGACGCACTGCTGATTTAAACCAGAGAACAGATTATGCAAATCAATTTTTAAATGCAATGAATACAGGGCAGATAACTGAAGCAAAACAAGTAACACCAGAAATACAAGCATTACAAACGCAAATTATAGATATACTAAAAATAGTAGAAGGCGACATTCCTTTAACAGAAGGCCAAGAAACTGAATTGGCAACACTAGAAGCACAACTGGCAGATGAAATGCGAAAGTTAAAAATAGAAATGAGCGGAGAACAATAAAATGGCAGACAGAATGGTAACATTAAACTTGGGTGGAATGGAAGTTCAAGTGCCACAGTGGGCAAGCGAAGAAACAATGAATAGAGTTGTTTCGTATATGTCTGCAGAAAATAAAACATCTAAAGATCTTAATAAGATGATGTCTAAGGTAGGCGGTAATGTAAATGATCTTCAAAAAGAAATTTCCGGATTGCTAACAGCAACACAAAAAGATAATGTGCAAGATCAACAACAAGAAAAGAAATCTGAAAGATTCTCCACCTTATTAGTTAAAAATTCAGAAGGTCTAATGAAAACTGCTACTTTCTTTGGTAATACAGAAAAACCACTTAGTGCAATTGTAAGTGCAGGCGGCTCTCTAGTCAAAGGAGCAAAAGATTCATCGGGTGGATTAAAACTGTTTGACGGTCTTATGAAATCAGGTAGTTTATGGTCAAACGCACTAGGAACAGCAGGTAATATAGCAGTTGATGCCATGTTAGCATATGCAGGTTGGAATGCAGCTAAGATAGAACAGTTTGCAGGAGCTCAGTCAAAAATAATTGATGCAGGTGTTGTATATAACGGCGGCGCAGCTGCATTTGACGAATTACGAAAAAACACATTATCAACAGGTGTATCATACACATCATTAATTGACAATGTTCATAACTTTGGCGAAGGTATGTTAGGACTAGGCGGAACAATGAGCGAAGGTGTTCTACAATTTACAAGATTCTATCAAGCGTTAGATGAGACAGCAGGAAACTTTGGAGACTTGGGATTGTCTAGTAAAGACATGCAATCACAATACGGTGAGTTTATACATTATGCACGTAGAACAGGAATGATAAATTCAGATTTGAATAATAGTGCTGAAGATGTTAATAGGTCATTTATTGACTTACAAATAGAAGCAGGCACAGTTGCCAGTTTAACATCATTAACTAGAAACGAAGCAATGCGTAGGCAACTTGGCGCCTTTGATGAATTTGGCGAAGCGGCAGCAATGTCATTGGAAGATCTAGGCTTATCAAATAAGGCAGATACTCTTAAAGCTATAACTAAGAATGTAGGATTATTAGCACCAGACGATGAGCATATGCAAGTATTATTGGATGCATTCCAACAAGAAGCATTTGAAAAATCAAAAACTGGTGATTTTACTAGTTTTGATCTAAGCGGCAGAATGCAGGAAATGATGAAAGGTTCTGAGGCCGCACTGGCAAATGTTTATCCTAATTTCGTTGAAGGTATAGAAGCAATGATGCAAACAGGTGAAGCATCAAATGATGATGTTCGTGACTTTATATTTAATGCTCTTAACACTGCAGATACAACAAGGTTTTCAACATTTAATGCGGCAGCAGATACTATATCTGGACAAACACAACGATTGGCAGCAAATGCAATTGTATTAAAACGTAAATTTGGTAATTTAGGAAACCCAGAAGAATTTGCAAAAGAAAAAGCAAATATGAAGAAAAATTTAAAGGAAGCAGGTAAAGTTACAATGGAAATGAATAACATGACTAGGCGTTTCTTGGAAGTGCAAGAAACACTTACTATGGACATGGAAACAGTGGCTACTATATTTAATGGTGTATATGATTTGTTTGGTAAAACAAGTAATAAAATGACATCACTTGCGGCTCTATCTGAAAGTGAACAAGAGACAAACAACTTTGGTGGGAAAATTGGCGTTGACATGCAAGATGCCACAATTGCAGTAACAGGTGGCGTAGCATATCGTCCTCAATATGAATCAGCTGCAGATGAGGAAGGCGATACTGCAAAAGTTAAAGAAGCAAAAAAAGCCAATAGATCGGTCGGATACATTACAGAAGAAGATATTGAAGGACTAACACAAATTGAAAATGTTGAAAATTCATTAATGCAGTTAAATTCACTTGCACCAGAAATGCGTAGACGTATGTTAAATGCAATGAAGGAGTTTGATGAAAAGTATAAAGACACAGACACAAAGATGACAGTAACAACTGGTAGCACGTTAAAGCAAACAGGAGATAAAGATACATGGGCTAATAACTCAATGGGTGCTAGTATTCTTATACTACAGGGTGATCAGATTGTAACTAATGATGATACCGGAATGTATTCTAAAGAATTAGCATCTATACTTAATAATAATAACTTAATAAACGACACAGGCGCAGGAACCGGACAAATAGTTCCACAAGAAGCTAAAAGTCAAACTATTAATAATTTTAAATCAGGTGACACTGGTGGACATTTAACAATCCAACCTGCAGAAACAAGAAAACATGGTGGACCAGTTGACGCAGGAAATCCTTACATTGTTGGAGATCAGTTAGGACTAAACACAGCAGAGCTATTTGTTCCAAACACAGACGGAACAATTCTTAGTAATAAAGAAACAAAGAGCATGAATCAGGAAACGATACATGGCAAGTCACCAGACAGAACAATTTCTAGTAATATAGAAATAATGCAAGCACTAATGCCAGAAATAGCAAAATCAATGGAAATGATGCCTGGCAATTCACCAGTTCGAAGCAAGATATTAGAAATGATACAAAATAACTTGACAAATCCAAATATATCGCGTAAAATAAACAATAGTCAAGAATTAACAGAAATTATCAATAGTAAAAGACATACCATTGAGGCATTAGTTCAACTTAGAACAATAGTTAAGAGACTCAATAAAAAATATAATTTAGATATTGACATCGATATGATGAACTCGAGATAAATACACTTATAATAAAGGTAACCTAACATATGAGCTGGAAAAAACACTTTACAAAATACGATCCATCAGGTAGTGGATCATTTGGACAAAAAACAAACAGATGGGCCAGTTGGCTTCCTGAAGTATATAGCGGACAACCAAATCGTGTTGAACGTTATACTCAATACGATATTATGGATCAAGACAGTGAAATTAACTCAGCCCTAGATACTATTGCTGAATTTGCCACACAATCAGACCCAGATACAAAGTTACCATTTAAAGTTCATTATAAAGAAGAAGCAACAGAATCTGAAGTAAATGCATTAGAAACAGCACTTAGACAATGGGTCAACATAAATGACTTTGATAGAAGAATACATGGATTATTCAGAGCAACTATTAAATATGGCGATCAGTTTTTTATTAGAGATCCAGAAAACTATAAATTATTTTGGGTTAATGTGCAAGATGTTTCCAAGGCTATTATTAACGAAAGCACAGGCAAAGACATTGAGCAGTATCTAATTAAAAATATCAGTCTTAACTTACATGATATGGTTGTAGTAGATACAAAACAAACATCTGATGTATCACAAAGTTCTACAGTATTAACAAGCAACAAATCCAACGCAGGCGTTATACAAACAGGTGCACCAGGCGGCGGAACAACCGAGTATGCTGTTGATTCAGCAAACGTATTACATATCGCATTAAGTGATGGATTAACAAATGCATGGCCATTTGGTAACAGTATCCTTGATAGTGTATTTAAAGTATACAAACAAAAAGAATTATTAGAAGATAGTATTATTATCTATCGTGTTCAAAGAGCTCCAGAACGTAGAGTATTTTATGTAGACGTTGGTAACTTACCACCGCATAAAGCTATGAGTTTTGTTGAGCGAACAAAGAACGAAGTTCACCAAACACGTATTCCAAATATGAGTGGTGGTGGAACAAAGGTTATGGATGCAGCGTATAACCCGCTGTCAATCATGGAAGATTACTTTTTTGCCCAAACGGCAGAAGGACGTGGATCTAAAGTTGAAGTTTTACCAGGTGGTGAAAACCTAGGCGAAATTGATGACCTAAAATATTTCAATAACAAACTAATGCGTGGACTACGTATACCAAGTAGTTACTTACCAACAGGAGCTGAGGACGGATCAGCATCATATACTGACGGACGAGTTGGCACAGCAATGATACAAGAATTTAGGTTCAGCAAATACTGTGAAAGATTACAAGACACAATACTTCCACCATTGGACAAAGAGTTTAAAATGTTCTTAAAGAACAGAGGTATTGAAGTTTCGAGTAGTTTATTTGAATTAAACTTTATTGAACCACAGAGCTTTAGTCAATACAGAGAGCTAGAACTTGACACAGCACGTGCAAGTCTATTCTCACAAGTTGAAGCAACACCATACATGTCTAAGAGATTTATATTAAGTAAGTATCTTGGATTAACTGAAGATGAACTTATTAATAACGAGCGTATGTGGAAAGAAGAAAATTCTCAAAACTCGTTTACTAATGATTCACAGACAGATTTAGGTGGTATGGGTATTAGAAACACAGACCTAGACACATTTGAACCAACAGATGTAGACGCCGAAAACGAAGAAGGAGAAGGCGACTTTGATGCCGGTGCTGACACATCTCCACTAGGAAATGATGCAGGATTAGAAGGAGATACAGATGAGATTTAGTGACATGGCGCAAAACGCCGAAGATGATAACTATAACAAATGGGATCTAGATGATACTAGACGTCCTAAGTTAACATTACGTCATTTGCATAAGCTACGTAACATGAAAGAGCTTGCAAAGGCAGAACATGCAGAACGTGTAGAAAGTTATAAAGATATCTACGGATCTGCAGGTAACGACGGCGAATAATCGCCTAAAATGGTAAATATAATACGGGCCGCATCAAAAGTGCGGTTTTTTATGTATTATATGTTGGTCTACACCAAGACTTCTTAAATATATATGTTACAACCTGACTTGTTAAAGGAGAACAAAACAATGAGTACTCGAGATCGTTATACAAAGATAATCGAGAGCTTAGTGAACGGAGACGAAGCATCAGCTTCAGATCTATTACATGAGGCTTTCGTTGAAAAAGCACGTGAAATCTGGAATGATATCGTCGAAGCAGATGAAATCGTTGAAGATGGCGTAGCAGAAGAAGAAATTGAAGAAGCTATCGGCAATGAAGAAGCAGATGATTTCCTAGATGACATCGAAACAAACGAAGATGAAATCGAAGCTGAAGAGGCTTTTGGTGAGGACGAGGAACCAGAAATGGATGAACTCGAAGCTGCTGAAGAGCTAGGCGGAGATGAAGGCGACATGGATTTTGACGGTGACGGCGAAGAAGACGCACACGAAGAAGAGCATGGCGACATTGAGGACAAACTAGTAAGCGTTGAAGACGCACTAGACGACCTTAAAGCAGAATTTGCCAAAATTATGGGCGACGAACCAGAAATGGACATGGAACCAGAAATGGACATGGAACCAGAAATGGAAGAAGCGTTTGTTGAAGCAAAAGAAGAAGAAGCGGACGAAGTTACTGAAGAAGCAGAATCAGACGATGATGCAGAAGAACTTGAAGAAGCAGCTGAACTTAAAAAAGTCGGTAAAGACGGTATGCACCCAGCAGATATGCCAGCAGGTGACGATGGTAAAGCATCGCCAGTAGCAGGTAAAAATGACATGGGCGGCGAAGCAGTTGACATGACTAAAGACAGCAAAGGTTCAGACAAAGGTTTATCTGACAAATCAGCAAAAGACATGGGCGTTACACACCCAGGCGATGGTGCAAAACTATCACCTGAGACACGCGGCCACGGTGCTGAGAAAAAAGGTAAAACTGCATAATGTTTACACTTAAAGAACACCTTACATTCGACCAAGCTAAAATCGTAACCGAGGCCGTGGATAACGGCAAAGGCGGTAAGAGCTTGTTCATGGAAGGTATCTTTGTACAAGGTGCAAAACAAAATCAGAACCAAAGAATTTATCCCGTCAATGAAATTACCAAGGCTGTTAATTCAGTTCAAGGTAAAATTGACGAGGGTTTTACAGTATTAGGCGAAGCTGACCACCCAGATGACTTACAAGTTAATTTGGACCGCGTGTCGCATATGATTGAACGTATGTGGATGCAAGGTAATGATGGTTATGGAAGACTAA
>Ga0208434_1001091_pt1 | contig 11519 bp, 17 predicted proteins | sample 13_taG_FD_184086 | JGI IMG/M metagenome (GOLD analysis project Ga0208434, IMG submission 184086) | Marine viral communities from the Subarctic Pacific Ocean - 13_ETSP_OMZ_AT15268 metaG (SPAdes) (version 2) | ecosystem: Environmental > Aquatic > Marine > Oceanic | place: Pacific Ocean | collected... | reverse complement strand
TGGTACAGTATGTAGATGGGTCTGCAGATGCAGTAGTCTATTTACCATCATTGCCAAAACTACCCAGTGCACATATTACACTGAACCGATACCATGACCATATTCTATGTACTATGGGTACAGACATGCAGATAGAACATGTCATAGGTTCAGAGGGTCTATCTGATTCCACAGGTGAGGTATTTAGAGTGTCTACTGTTGTATTACGTGAGGTCAGATAACATGTCAGACATCTACACACAAAATGATTTGATGGGTGCACGACCTGTATTCTGTGTGCAGTTTGAATATGCAGGCAAGATACACAGATACAGTACAGAGTATGTCACCCTGACTGCAGAGGATGGTGACACATATGAATACCTGCCCACCATCAGAGATTTTGACTACACAGAATCTGCACAGATACTGTCACAGGATATAGAATCGAACATAGTCATGATGGGTCTAGTGCTGCAGGACGTGAATGTACTTAAACTGTGGTCAGAGGGTAAAACACTAGAGGGTACAGCTGCACAGTTCTTTTATGTCCTACTCAAAAATGAACAGGTGCAACAGACATACAGTCAGAGGGTCACACTGTACAGGGGCAACATTCAAGAACCACAGATAGGTGACCCAGATGATTTGGATGATTTTGTATCATTCAGTATAGAATCACCACCCTATGAATCAGACAATCTATTGATAGATTCAAACATGTATATAGACAACAGATTCAGTACCAGACACATAGAGACTGCAGATGGTAAACCATACCCATTCATTATAGGTAGTGGTGGGTACAAGGTCAGACAGACAGAGGGTACAACAAAAAATCTATTTTCATCACCTGCATACTGTACAAAAGAGTATGACAATCATAATGCACGGTTCATGATTGCAGGTCACAGGGTGACATCTACCACTGCAACCATTCAAGATGATAACTATGAAACTGCAACCAAAACCATACAGACAGACAATGATGGTAGAGGTAACATCTATTCATACATTGAGATAGTACCATCAGATAATGTTGCCATGCCTGCATATTCAGGGTCTGGTGACAGTCGTGAATGGTGGGTGTACATGAATGATGGTGGTCTGTTGAATCAGTATGGTGATGGTGATTTATCACGTGGTGGTGACATCTGCAGATGGGCACTGTCTAGGTCTGGTACAGAGTATGATGATGCAGAGTGGGCAAACCTATCTGTAATACTGAATCAGTATTCATTTTCTGGATACATCACAGACCCAGAAATAACTGCATTTGAATGGTTACAGGCAAACATCATTCCATATCTACCCATCAGTGTACAGGTGGGTGCAAATGGGATACGACCTATCTTAAATCAGATGTGGGCACTGACACACGTATCTGCAGTGACCACACTAGACATAGGCGATGATAAACCATGTATACAAGTTTCACCCATTACAACACAGAGAAACACTGCAGACCTAGTCAATCAACTGACACTACGATATGCCAAAAAAGGGCACGACCAGTCACAGTCAAACATCTGCAGGGTCACAAATGTCAAAACAGAATCATACGATGTGGTATCAGACTATTCAGTAAAAAGTGTGAATCTGTACGGTCAGAAACCAGTCACCATAGAGGTAGACTACATCTATGACAGAGACACTGCAGTCAAGGTTGCTATGGATAGAATCAGGTCAGGGTGTTTACCTGTTTATACAGTCCAGATTGCAACAGCTGCAGAGTTTGGATACCTCAGAATAGGTGACATAGTAGATGCCACCATAGAACGGTATTTTGTATTAAACAGACGTATGATAGTAGCAGGCAAGGTCTGGAATGATACACAGTGGACATTTACACTTTTATTTGAATGATGACAGTGCAAGTCAAACAGACTGACAAACACAGTAGATGTGATAAGGTGACGTATGATGATTTTTCTAGACAGACAACATCTGGGTAAACCTAACAGGTGGAATGATGAGGGTGCTGCAAAGGCAGGTATGACAGAAACATATCTAACCAGTCAGTACATTTTTCATGCAGAGAATCATTTACGTTTTAAAGGTTTTGATGTGTGTGTATTATCAGATGGGTGGTACAAAGACAGACATAGACGTGTAAATGATTACTGTGCAGATGTAAATGGTAAATGTGTTTACGTTGCCTGCCATATAAACGCAGGTGGTGGGTCATATGCAGCATCATTCTATGACCACAGGTCTGCATCTGGTAAATCACTTGCACATTCTATAAATGTCAGACTGTTAAATGCCTGTCCAGAACTCCAAACTGCAAAAGCGATTGCAGCTACAGCTGATGACTGGACAAAAAACGCATATTACACCATCAAAGGTGTAGGCAAACCTGTATCTATCTGTTTTGAACCACTGTTTATAGACTGTATTGCACATGAACCATTGACATTACCAGATGGTATCAAACGTGTAGGTATAGCACTGGCAGAGGGTATTCAGTACTATCTAGAAAACAACTAAAAGAGGTAACACATGGCTATCATAGATTTATCAAATACAAATACATACCCACTTGTCAAACGTGTGGCACTGAGTACTGCAGCACAACAAATCACACTACCACGTGACTGTACACAAATCACCTTTACTGCAGAGGTTGATATGTACTGGGCAAATAATGGTGATGATGGTGATGCATTTGGTGGTTCTGGTATTTTAGAATATGTACCATTGACACAAAATCTAGTGCAGACTGTGAAAATGGAAATAGGCAGACAGTCAAATAGAACACTACTGGTAGCAGCCCAAACAGGTACTGCAGCAGTATCTATCATCATTGAAAAAGACAAATAGAGGTAAATCATGGATTGGAAAAAGATAAAAATGGTGGCGATGATTTTAAAAGCGATGCAACCCATAGTATGGGCAATCGTGGATGACATCATAGATGCAAAAGACCCTGAATCAGATGGTGGTCAAAAAGTGACACGTGATGAACGTCAAGAAATAATCATAGAGCATTTACTAGACCTGCCTGCAAAACTTGAACCACTTTTAAAAGACTTGTAGAGGTTCATCATGGAAATGGAATTTATGTCATTACTGGCAAACGGTGCACCCAATGTTGCATTTGCCATGTTTCTACTGTGGCAGTATAAAGAGCAGCAGAAAAGGTCAGATGCACGTGAACAGAGATATGAATCACAGATGTTAGATGTACGTGCTAGATATGATAAAGTCATCTCAGACATGCAAGATAAAGAAGATGTAATGAGACAGACACTGGTAAAGGAAATAAACGACCTAGACAAAAAGGTGTCTTTACTGCAGCAGAAACTGGACATGCTATCAAAAGTGGTAGATGAGATTAAAGCAAGTTTTGCACGTAGTGCCTAGACCCAGTCAGGTACATCAGGTAATGGGTCTACGATACAGGTAACAAAGAACAGGTAACAGTCATAAGCATCTGCATATGCAGTGTGTGCATCATCATGTGACCATTTATAATAGTCTCTGATAGCAGACATAGATGCAGAACGTAGTGGTAAAAATGTGTATGCAAGTGTCTGTGTACACATGAATCTGTGTGTGATTGCATTTGTACAGTGGTGTTTTAGCCAGTCTGATTCAAATATTGCATTATGTGCACAAATGATACCATCAGACAACAGTGCAGATACATGACGTTTGATGTCAGACCAGACAGGTGCAGCTGCCCAGTCTGATTCATTGTACCCATTGACATTCAGTGCAGCAGGGTCTGCAGTCTCTATGTGTACTGGTTTGATTTTGGTGCAGTAGATGTCATGTATGGTTTTGCCCCAGTCGTGAGATGTCAGTATGCAAATCTCTATGATTTCACCCTTTGTAGGGTCTAGGTGTGTGGTTTCTAGGTCTACAAAATGAATGGTGTGTGGGTCGTTTAAGTCCATGTATCTACTCTGATGTGGGGTGCAGACATACTGTACAGTATTCTGACCAGTACACAGGGTAACTGTACAGAAAAATGACCATTTGCACCATTTGCACCATTTGCACCACGTAGTATCTGGTGCATACATAAAAAATCTTTATCTCTACATGGTCGGTACTTACGGTGTATACAAAAAAACACATATTTATTTATCTATTTAACTGTACATATCTGTAAACATCTGTTAACTTTAAGACAGATAGACAAACTATCTAACAACAAACAAACAAAGGCAAAACAATGAATAAAATCACACTAGGCAAATCAGAAAAAGAAAACACATATAATGCAGAATCTGACATCTACATAGACATTGACACACCTGCAGGCAGACGTATAGGTACTGTAGAAATAAAATATGGATATACACTACAAAATAAACTTAGAATCAAAGAATACTGTGTATCAGTACATAAAAATCATGTGTGGCAATATTTGATGGGTGAACGTACGTACAGTTGCAGCCATGGTACTGTAATGAAAAGTTTTAAAGTAGATGGTACATGGGAAACAAAAACCGAAATATACAAGTGGTCAGGTAGAAAACTTGCAGGTTTTGAAACATTTACAAGTGAATACAAAACTACAAAAGCAGCAAAGGCAGCAGCACTGGCATTCATTACAGATGTAGTCAAGTACGGTATTTTTCAATAACAATCACAGGCAGGTGGTGACCCCATCTGCCACCACTCAACAAACAAAGGCAAAACAATGAAAGAACAAATCAAACAACATGTAACAGGTGCAGCACTGGTCATCAGTGCATTTTCTGCAGTATCATTTGTATTTGTGGCACTGTGTCACATTGCAGGTGTACAATGACAGGTATAGATGCACTGAAAAAGTACATGACAGAACTAGACTGGTCTGCTGCAGATTTGGCAAACCACTGTACTGTAGTCAGCCTGTCAGACATCACAGGTCTACTGTCTGGTGATGTAGTACCTAGTTACATACCAATGATGCACATTATCAACAAACTCTGTACCCAGTTCCCATCAGACAGGCACTGGGGTATCTATCAATCTATTATGATTGCACCTATTTTCACAACACAAACAACACAAACAACAAAGGCAAAACAATGACTGAATCAAAAGCGACTAGAGACTACATCAAAAACTGGGGCAGAACTGCAGCACGTGAACACTCAGAACAGACATTTGACATTTACAATACAGGTCTACATATTGGTAAAGTTACAGTGTATTGGTCAGATGCCTGCACTGACTTTATCTGGGATGCAGACTTTAGTTTTGATAATAGACATTACCCAATAACCTGCACACGTCCTGCATATTCAGAGATAGATGCTAAAAACTATATACATAATACCTACTATATACTGATGGAATCTATGACATTTGGCAAGTGGTTGCAAATCATGATGAAACGTCATGAAATGACACAGGCAGGTCTGGGTGAACGTCTAGATGTATCACGTGTCTCTGTAAACCACTGGGTGACAGGTAAACGTGAATGTACAGGGCAGCACTGGCACGACCTTGCATTCTTATTTGCACATCTAGAACAGATTACAGATGCACAGATGTTAGGTCACATGTCTCTACTGTTCAAACGTAAAAACTGATAACAGAGACAGCTGCACCACAGGGGTACTGGTTTGCACCAGTGCCCTTTTTGCGTTTAGACTTATCAACAAATGACAAAATATATGATAGAATACACATATGGACACATCAGACATATCAATAGTTACACTGGTTAGAATGTTACTACGTGGCATCAAAACAGATGAAACAATAGACCCTATTACTGCAGCACATCATTTTGCAGAATCAATACAGAATCTAGACCTGACATACATCACCAGTCAGGGTAAAGGCTATGTGTTAGATGATGACCTAGATGGTGTCATGTATGTAGAGTTTACATCTGATGGTGTTGAATTCGATGACCATCATGAACACCCACAGACATTAAAGGTGATTCAGTGTGCACTAAATACACTGACCCATATGGAAATGATGACACAGCTGCATATAGATGATGACAGTGAATCAGACGAATGGGTCTAAAATCATTATATCCTGTCTAAAATAGATACATCCACAGATGACCTGTCAGGGGTGTCACACATAGATGTAACATCTGAACATTCTCTATATACCGTGCCAAATATGCAGATATGGGTCTATTTGGCACTGATTCACATAAAATGTTTTTTTAGTGGTTATGGTGTGACAGTATGACAGGTATGCTATGGTGTCCAGTGTTGCAGGTACTGTAGAATGTCACACATGGTGTCACACATACCACTGCAGGGTGTCTATCTGTGACAGTGGTGTCACCCATCTAGAAAAGTGGTGTGACAGGTTATTTTTATAATGCAAAATACACAGAACTGGATATAATGAAAAAGCCTGCACAGTCTCTGAAACTGTACAGGCTAAACAACAAACAAACTAAAAACCATAGGAACTACCCCCATGACTGAATACAGTATATCACAAAACTACCTGACTGACACACACTATGACCCTGAAAAATGGACACTTTTGTGTACACACCACCCTGCCCCTACAGGTGGCAAATGGTACAGAACCACAAAACTAGAGAATGCACAGAAACGACCAGTGCACCTGTCATCATTGATTGTTTCTATGCTGCAGGTAGATGACCTGTCAGAGACAGTGAAAAAAGGCAAGACTACAGAACACGGTAAAATGAGTGTGGGCATATTTGCCCCAGTTACATGGTCAGAGATGTCAGGTGCACGTTCAAAAGCAAAAGTAGAGACAGTGCATGCAATGGTATTTGATTTTGATGCACTGACAGATGACCAGATGTCTGCAACCCTATCTGCATTTGATGGTATCTGCCATATTGCCTATTCATCATTCAGTCACAAATCACCTGCAAAAGGTGGTCTATGTGCATTCAGGGTCATTGTACCATTTGATGAACCAGTACAAGCTGCAGACTACATCACAGATGACAGACGTGGTGTCTGGTATGCCATAGAACAGATGATGCCACATCTAGACGAATCAACAAAAGACCCATCTAGATACTGGTTCAAACCATCATACAGAGTAGACAGAGATGGTACACAGTTTACACGTTCTGCCAGTGGTCCTATTTTCAAGACATCTGCACTGATAGATGCAGGCTATGCAATCAACACAGGTACATCTGCCAGAACTACAGCTGCAGTACAACAAACAACACAGACAACTGCAACACGTACAACAGAGACAGATGACACTGCAGAACGGTACAGACGTGATGTAGTGACAGGTGCACATCTCATAACAGATGCCACTGGTACACCTAGACCATTCACATACTACATAGAGAACTGGGATACACTACCACAGAATGCAAGTGGTAACATACAGTGTATTGCAGAGGGTGGTCAGTCTGTAGGTGGTGCATTCATCAGTAGACGTGTAGACACACTGACAGGTATCTGCAGATACAGATGCACATCAGGTAGAAACAGAACACACAGAGACTGTATTATCAGTGATTCAGGTGTAGAGGTATCGTATTCAAATAGAGGTGGGTCATGGAGACCACTAGACACTGTTGATAATCTGATAATCATGGTGGGTCTGTTAGACCTTGATTTGTGGATGTGCAAACGGACAGGGTACACATGGTTTAATGGTGAACGGTTTTGTGACCATCACTACACACAGATTCAGTCTCTACTACGTAGGCGATTCTATCCCAGTAGACGACTGGGTAAAATGACTGTGATAGATGCAGTAGAATCATACTGTTTTGAAAACCAACGTGACACACTAATAGAGTATCTAGATGGTCTTAAATGGGATGGTGTACCACGTTTGGAAACTCTATTTATCAAGTTTCTAGATGCAAATGATACACAGATGCATAGAGTGTATGCACAAAAATGGGGTATCTCTGCAGTAGCACGTGCATATGAATGGGGCTGCAAAGTAGATACCATGTTGATTCTGAAAGGTTTGCAGGGTGCAGGTAAATCTGAATTCTTTAAATGTATTGCAGGTGTCTGCCCATCTGGTCAGTCATATTTTAGTGATGCAAATATAGATGTAAAATCTGTAGATGGACTGACAAAACTACGTCTAGCATGGATACATGAATGGGCAGAACTATCAGGTATGAACCGTGCAGAGGTCAATGATGTAAAACGGTTTCTGACAACACAGACAGACCAGTACAGACCCAAATATGGTAGGAAGGAGACAGTACACCCTAGACATTCTGTCATAGTCGGTACAGTCAATGATGATGAAATACTGCAGGACAGTACAGGGTCTAGACGTTTCTGGATAGTAGAATGTGGTGGTGTAGAGGGTGAACGTATCTATGATGAATCTGAACTACTTGCAGTACGTGATGCAATATGGGCAGAATCAGTACACTACTACAAACAAGGTGTGCAATGGTGGTTGACTGCAGCTGAGCAGAATGCATCAAATAGCACCAATACCAGATTTGAGACTGTAGATGTGCATGTCACGATGGTAGAGGAATGGCTAGACCAGAATCCCAGTAGAGTATTCACACTGTCAGAGATGATAGATGAGGTATACACTGAGGAGGTGGAGACAGATTCAGGGTCTGTTGTGAAAAGACACAAATCTGTTAGACCCAAATCATACCTAAGGTGGTATAGTGGTGCATTGAAAAATCTAGGTGTGACAATGATGAATGATGGTAAACAGTGCAGATACAGAGGTGTCAGGGGTAGATGGTATGTAGCCCCTGAACGTGTAAATGATGGTGTAGTCATTCCATCACACATTGAGATAGATGGTCAGATAACAGATGTTGAAATACGTTTTTATGATGACACAGGCAAACCATATCAGATACGTGAAATAGGGTGTGACTGGGTCAACATTGCAGACATGACAGAGGACATGCAGCAGTACCTATATGACAAGTTTGATGGTGGGCACTTGCGATTCAATCCAAACACACAGAGGTTTGCACAGTGATTAAAGTAGATAAAGCAGAGTTCAAACGGTTAAAATGTAGGGGTATAGTTTCAGAGATGGCAGTACAGGAAACAGCAATCTGGAATCTAGACCTATACAGTCATCTGACAGGTCATCAGGACTGTGAAAAAGTAGTTATGACACGTGACATTAAACCATCAGACCCATTTGACATTCTGGGGTATGCAGTCACAGACAACTATCTGCAAGGTTTCACAGTAGAGGTCAAAAGTGCAAAGAATGGTGGTAGATACCGTTCATTCTTTGCAGAACTGGTTCAACTGGGGTCAATGTCATACAGTGAATACCTAGTATACCCACCGACCTACATGGTCTATGTAGATACAGAATCACAAATACATTTCTGGTATGATGGGCAGACATTTGCAGATGCAGTCAAATCACAGTGGGCAAATAGAATCTATAACAAACGTGGTACAGCTGCAGGTATCAGATTCAACATTGCAGACCCTGCATATGGTTATCTGTGGTCCTTTAATCAGAGTAGAACAGACAGGGAAATATACGATACTAGACAGGATGAGATACAACACATGATGCAGGTGCAAAAGGATATGCCCACCTTAAAGGTTTGTGATGGTTTACCTGACCTGACTGACCAAAATATGATATAGTCTAGACATGTCTACACTAGAATCACGTGCATCATTTGGTGACTGGGTCTATGACCAAATCACACCAGTATCTGTCACTGTACTACAGCTGTCAGACTACAGTGGTGTGCACATCAGAACCCTGTACAGAATCCTGAATGGTGAAACTGTACTACGTTTCTGTGACTGGTTATGGTTGGTTGAATGTGTAGCAGATATGACAGGTCAGGACATGACAGAAACAGTCACAGATGCAGCATTGCACATGATGCAGAACAGATAGGTATATAATGAGTTCAGAACCCTGTGCAGTCTGTGGGTGTATACCCTGTGACTGTTATGATTTATTTGGTGGTAACAATGGCAAAACAGAACATTTATATATCAGGACGTGCAGCAAACAACAGAATAGAACGTGCAGTACCCCAGTTTATGGCAAGGTTTGGAATGGAAAAAGACCAAGCAACTGCAACTGCAATCAGGTTAGAATCACTGGGCAGACTACAGGTATCAGGCGAGCCCATAAACAAACCAAAAAGTACAAAGGGTAAGCCCATACCAGTTATGCCTGCAGCCCTACAGACAGTGTTTAATCTGATGAAAAGAGACAACACACCAAAGAAAACACAGGTGACTACACCACCAGATACCACATACACAAATGCATTTGCTGCAGCTGCATCTATTCAACGTGCCACACAGACACAGTCTACACGTTCAAATAGATTACGCAGCAGGGTAACCAGAGGTAGATAATGGATAACAAATACACAAAACCTGCACTACGTGAACGGTTAAAACGTAAAATAATGGCAAGTACCAAAGGTGGTAAATCAGGTCAATGGTCTGCACGTAAATCACAGATGTTAGTAAAACAGTATGAATCTGCAGGTGGTGGATACAAGAAACCACAGGGTAGAACAAAATCACAGAGGTCACTATCTAGGTGGACAGGTCAGGACTGGCAATCAGCAGGTAAAGGTGGTGTGTATCTACCAAAACGTGCAATAAGCGCCTTAAAATCTACATCTGCAGGGCGTAAACGTCTAGCATCTGCCAACAAATCAAAACGACGGGCAACCAGTAAAGGTCAACAGACTGCACGAACAGGGATTCATAAAGGTAAAAAGAGGTGACACATGGCAAAACGTATAGACAAATCAAAACTCAAATGCAATAAACCACGACCGTTAAAACGTGGTGAGACAGGATATGGTGTAAAGAAACGTGTAGTAAAAGCATGTAAAGGTGGTACAGAGAAACTGATAAAGTTTGGTAGTGCAGAGTACAGACATAACTACAGTGCACCTGCAAATGAAAATTTTAGAGCACGTATGAGATGTGACACAAAACCACCTGATAAACTGACTGCACGATACTGGGCATGTGAATCACTGTGGGCACGTAGGAAAAATAGAAAATGAAAGTATCTATAGAGATGACAGGCAAGATACCATCAAAGAAAAATCAGATGATGATTTGTGGTAGACGTCTAGTCAAACACAGAGATGTCAGACAGTTCGAACTAGAACTACGTGCAAAGGCTCTGCAAGTGATGACCATTGCAGGACTGCAAGCAACAGACAAACCAGTAGAGTTACATCTGTCTGTGACGTTTGGTGATAGACGTAGACGTGATGTACAGAACTGTTTTGGGTCTGTCTGTGATGCCTTGAATGATACTGTCTATATAGATGACAGTCAGATACAGAACATCTCTGCATCTAAACAATACACAAAGGGGATATGGTGTTATACTATTATTGTGAAAACAATAAATACAAAGGGGTAACACTATGGGCAGACCTAGAAAGGTTTTAAAACCATCACCTGACATGTCATCATTTGGTATCTGGTTGGTAGTAGAGATGAACCGTGCAAACATTACCATACTAGATATTGTGAATAATGTAGGTATATCGTATTCAGTTATCTATTCATGGATACGTGGGGACAGTACACCACGTGTATTAAACCTGATAGAGGTTTGTGACATGTTGTCATGGGAAACAAACAAACGACCAT
>Ga0208434_1001090_pt1 | contig 11524 bp, 9 predicted proteins | sample 13_taG_FD_184086 | JGI IMG/M metagenome (GOLD analysis project Ga0208434, IMG submission 184086) | Marine viral communities from the Subarctic Pacific Ocean - 13_ETSP_OMZ_AT15268 metaG (SPAdes) (version 2) | ecosystem: Environmental > Aquatic > Marine > Oceanic | place: Pacific Ocean | collected... | reverse complement strand
GATTGGACGTTCTTGGCTAATGATAGAGATGAGCCATGGAAAGATATATTAGCAAGAAATTATCGTCAAAATCTACATGTAATGAATAAAAGAGCTATTGATCGAAACTACAACGAGCTGTTAGGAGTAGTTAAATGACACAAGGATATGTTACAATTGCCACTAAATCAGTCGATGATATGCAAATTAAACAAGCTGTAGCACTTGCTAGTAGTTTGAAATTGATTGATCCGGATCGTGAGTTTTGTCTTGTTGTAGATAAATTTGACTCTGTACCGCAAAAGTATGAAGATACATTTGATAGTATTGTGGAATTGCCATATGGACATTATGATCCAACTGAGGATATCACCATAAATCTATGGCAAGTTTACAGTTGTAGCCCATATGATCAAACTATATATTTTGATAGACATATGCTCGTTACTGTGTCGCTAGATGATATTTGGGATAGTGTAACACTACATGATTATATTTTTACGCCACACACAGTAAATTACAGAGGTGAATCTATCACTGGCACAGAACAATTTTATGTTCATAACAAAAATAATTTACCCACTTATTATACTGATGTGTTTTACTTTAGTAAGAACGAAAGGTCTCAGCAGTTGTTTAAGATGTTAGATATTGTTCTTAAAGAATTTCGTCGTGTATATGCACAGTTTGTTACAGAAAGTCGCCCCAACTATTTTGATCTTAATTTGTTAATTAATATTACAATAAAACTACTGGGAGAAGAAAACAGTATACATGGAACTATCCCATATACACTATTACGATTGGATAATATAACACTTGATGATGAAGATCTTCCATTAGACTGGGTAGACTACATGAGTTACTGGATATCCAATGGAGTTATAAAAGTAAGTAATCATAGAGTGAACGGTATAATATGTTACAGTAGTGACCAATTTTTAGATACCGAGATATTAGAAGAGTATAGACAGCGTGTTAGAGATATCAACATCAACATCAATTAAACAGTTTTATGTTTTTTATGATGAGTGGACTGGAGCAATCAGTAATATAACTACTGTGCTGGACCACGAGTCATCTAATCCACATATTGTAACTGATAGTGATATTATTGAACAAATAATTAAAGGTCATCGAAATGAAAATGATTATATAGTATCATTTGATGATGATAATAATTTCGATGTTATTGAAAAAGGCAGTACATTACGACTTCGCAGTAGTGAGAAATCTCTGTGCCAATTGCCAAGATCTAGATCTACAGAATGGGATATCAAAGTTGCAGTGTATGCCGGTAATAGTAAACTAGTTGTAGAGGTAAATCCTGAAGCAATACGCAAACTTAGTAGTATGACATTTAACAAGCATATAATAGTAGATGATCAAAATGATTTATCGTTATACATAGTTAAATATAACTCACCAGACTATCTTGTTGCAACTATTGACGTTGATGCACAAGAATTATTAGATAACGGAAATGTAATTTACGACATTAAAAATATACGTCAACATATTAGTTTATCAGATATTGGTATACTTACTAGACGATGTTTTAAGAATTATTATATGGAAGTGTTTAACAACTCATTAAACATTGTTCAACAAAGTCTAGTAAAAAATCTAAGCTATCTCAATCGAACATGCGAACAAGATTTAAAGTACAGTCATATTAGTATTACTCAACATGATGACATTGTTACATTTTCTACAAAGCTAAGTAGTGGTGAGTTAGCCGATATTGGCTTGCACGAAGATAAGATATTATTGCATGCAACCGGCAGTACCCCAGATCAATACTATGGAAGCATACCATTAAACATACGAGACTTAAAAACAAAAAAACAGTGCAAGGTCAAAATACAAGGAAAGTTAAGCGATTACTTCTTATGGCACAAAAAACACAAAGTAATATTTTCAATTAAAAAGGAACCAACACATGAGTAAAATAGTACCTATCACAGAATTTGATGTGGTATTTATCAGCTATGACGAGCCAAATGCTGATCAAAATTATCAAGACTTATTAGACAAATGCCCATGGGCATTACGTAGTCACGGGGTATGGGGTAGTGATGCCGCACACAAGGCCGCAGCAAAACTGGTCGAAACTGAAAGATTTATCACTATTGATGCAGATAATATTGTGCGTAGTGATTTTTTTAATATTGAATTAGATATAAGTAAGATTGGAGACAATGATGTTATCAGTTGGGCCGGTAAAAACGCAGTAAACGGACTTGTATACGGTAATGGTGGTATCAAGTGTTGGCCAGTTCATGTTGTAAATGCAATGCGTACACACGAAGCGGCTCCTGAAAATGATACTCATGCACAGGTAGATTTTTGTTGGAACATCAACTATGTGCAAATGAATAATGTGTACTGTGATGTTGCTAACAATGGTAGTCCGTATCAAGCATATCGTGCAGGGTTCCGTGAAGGATGCAAGATGAGTTTGGAAGATGGAAACATTGTAGATAAGCGAGCTCTTAAAAAATTACATCGTAAAAATTACCAACGTATGTTAGTATGGATGAGTGTTGGAGAAGATGTAATCAATGGGTTATGGGCAGTGTACGGAGCAAGATTAGGGTGTTATATGACTAACTTGGATCGTGATTCTTGGGACTGGCGTAATGTACGTGATTTCGAATGGCACACCAAGTTTTGGACTGAAACAGTGATGCCACAGTTTGCAGATCCTGACGGAGAACTATGTCCAGCAACCGGATATCGATATAATATAAACAAGCTAAAAGCTGAAACATTAAGACTAGGCCGTATTATTCAAGACGAACTAGATTTAGAAATTGCAGATATGGATGATAAAGCAAGTAAGTTCTTTAAAGAAGTTTATGTTAATCCAAGTCGTATGCAAGCAATGGTACGTGAAGATGATGTTATAGATTCACTCGAGGGATAAGGCATTGGACTACTTTAATAGTGCAAAAGAAGCAAGAAAAAAACTAAATGCAATTTCACCATCAATGTGTATGGCGAAATGGTTACAGGTAAGTTTGCACTTACCTCAAGGAAGAACACACAGTTGTTATCATCCACCTACACATGCAATTCCATTAGAGGAACTTAATGCTAATCCAAACGCATTGCACAACACAAAATTTAAAATGCAAGAGCGAAAGCAAATGCTTAATGGTGAACGTCCAAAAGGATGTCAGTACTGCTGGAATGTAGAAGATGCACCAAACCCACCGGAAGATGGTAGATTAAGCGACAGACACTATCGTTCAAGTGAATGGTGGGTCAAAGATGCATGGGACGAAGTTGTTAATAATCCATGGGATCACGATATTAAGCCTAAATATGTTGAAGTAAATTTTAATCAAGCATGTAATTTAAAATGTAGCTATTGTAGTCCACACCTAAGCAGTGCCTGGGAAGATGATGTTAACGAACACGGAGGATTTTGGTTCAGTGATGGTACAGGACATAATGATACAAGTTATTTAAAACGCAGTGGACTAATGCCATTGGATGTTGCACGTAAAGATAATCCTTATATTGAAGCATTTTGGAAATGGTTCCCAGATATATACCGCGGTCTAAAAGTATTTCGTATGACTGGAGGTGAGCCTCTTATGGACAACAATACATTTAAAGTGTTGGATTATGTTTATAAAAACCCTAACCCTGGTTTAGATTTAAGCATTACTAGTAATATGAGCCCTCCGTCAAATATGTTGATGGATAGGTTTATTGATAAGATTAAGAAATTAGAAGAAGTAAGAGTATGGGAAGACCATGAAAATATTAATCCAGACAGTGGTAATGAATGGTATGTTGCACCAGCATGTAAACATTTCAGTTTATATGTTAGTGTAGACGGAGTTGGCGAACAAGCAGAATATATACGTGACGGTTTGGATTTTGACAAAATGTATCAAAATTGTAGACGTGTGCTAGCCGAAACTAATGGTACCGAAATATCTTTTATCAATACGTTTAATTTATTAAGTATTCCAAACCTACGTGGATTTTTGAATATGATATTAAATTTACGTCAAGAGTTTGGTTATGAAAATCAAACTGATGTTGAAATACAGCCCCCAGACAGAGAAGGATTTGTACATCCAAAGTTTATCCGTAAGCGCCGCCAGCGTATATGGTTTGACACGCCATACTTAAGATATCCAGACTGGATGACTATTCAACTAGCTGATCAATCATTGTTGGGACTTATGCAGGAAAATATTGACTTTATGCATGAAAATGTATTGTCAGATGACGAGTATGGTCGTAAGTATACTGGATTTAAAAATTATGAAGTTGCTAAATTAGAACGTGATTTAGCATGGGCTAAACAAGGACTAAATATTCCTGAAGAAGATAAAAACCAAAATCTTATTCGATTTTATGAATATTTTAATCAATATGATAAACGAAGAAATTTAAATTTTATAGAAGCATTTCCCGAAATGGCTGAGTTTTGGAATCGCTGTAAAAAATTAAAGGAAGAAAAATATGGGCCGTAAACATTGGGAAGGCGAAACCCTTCATGAATTTAAACAGCGTATAATTGACCCGATTAGTAAATCGTATTGTGCCGCAAAGTGGTATAATGCAACTATATGGTTAGGACACGGACAAACTACGAGTTGTCATCACCCACCAGGACATTGGATTCCTTTGGAAGAACTTGAAAGTAATCCATCTGCAATTCATAACACACCGCATAAGAAGAAGATGCGTAAGATGATGCTCAACGGCGAACGCCCTAGTGAATGTGAATATTGCTGGAAAGTTGAAGACATGGGTAAAGATCATATCAGTGATCGTGTGTTCAAAACAGAAATTTTTCAAGATAAAGACATTGCTGATAGTACAGTAGCTGATTGGAATGAAAATGTTATGCTACGTACACTTGAGATTAGTTTTGACAGAGCATGTAACTTGAAGTGTAGCTATTGTAATCCTGCATTTAGTACTGCTTGGGTTAAAGATATCAACACATTTGGTGCATATCAGAATATACAAAGTGATGGACGTGGTCATTTTATTGATACTGCACCATGGGCAGCACCAGCAGCTAAAAAAGAAGCAAACAATCCATATATTCAGGCATTTCATAAATGGTGGGAAACTGGGTTGGCAGATAATTTAGAAGAGATTCGTATCACCGGCGGTGAGCCAATTATGCATGCTAGTACCTGGAAACTGTTTAATTGGTTTGAGCAAAATCCTCAACGTGGTAGACAGATGCGATTTGCCATCAATAGTAATCTTAGTCCAGAAACTCCCAAGGTATTAGACAAACTGATTGATAAAAGTTGGCATGTTCCAAATTTTGAAATCTATACAAGTTGTGAAGCTGCAAAAGATCAGGCTGAATATATACGTGACGGGTTACGATATGATTTATGGATAAACAATATCCATCGTGTATTAAAGGAATCAAACGTATCTAAATTACATATGATGATGACAATTAATGCACTATGCTTAACTACAATTACAGAGTTTATGGATGAAATGTTGGATCTTCGTGAGGAGTATGGTCGACGAGCACCAACTATGACGTTAAATATTTTACGTTTTCCTAGTTTTCAAAGTTGCGCAATTATTCCAATAGAGATCAAAAAGTTCTATAAAGATAAACTTCATGATTGGTTTGATGGTGATCGACCAACTGAAATGTTAACTGAACCTGAAAAGGCAAGTATACAGCGATTAATTGATTATTTGGATATTGTAAAAACCCCTCACAAAAACACAGCAGATATGCCCAAGCTATACAACGATTTTAAAGCATTCTTTGCACAGTATGATATACGTAGAAATAAAAACTTTGTGGAAACATTCCCAGGTCCATTTGCTGAATGGTTTGAAAGTATTGATGCAGTTATACCAACTCGTGAGCAGATTGAAAATAAAGAAACTATCTTTGTAACTGATAGATCTGGTGATCCAGCTACTACTGAAGAATATGCGGGTGGTGACGACGAACATGAAGATTACAGTAAACAAAAATTTCATGGAGGTTGGGATACCGATACAGACGGATTAGGTGGGATATCAGTGGATGAAACGTAATATACCTATATGGAATGATGATGGTAGTTGTAATGAAGAAAGTGAGAACAAAACTTTCTGTATGGCGCCCTGGACACACACTTATATATCGCCACAAGGTGAACGGCGTATGTGTTGCGCTAGCAGAGAGGAACACAGTTTTCAAAAGCAATATATTGATGCCACTAACGATGAATCATATGGTAAAATACGTGAAAGCGAAACTGAAGCAGATAAGTTTAATCCGCAAACATTAACTGAACACTGGAACTCGCCGTACATGCGAGATATTCGTAAGAAGTTAATGGCCGGAGAGCGTATTAGTCAGTGTGATGTGTGTAATGATGATATTTTGAGTGTCAGCAGTTACCGTAAATGGTTTACTGGTGTTTTATTCAAAGACAAAATACAAGAAGCATTTGACAAAACTGACGATGATGGGTATACTACAATGCCCACTATTAGTTTTGACTATCGTTATTCAAACTTATGTAATTTCAAGTGTAGAATGTGTGGAGAACAACTGTCAAGCGCATGGGAAGCTGAAAAGAAAAAGCATGATATGTGGAGCCCAGAGCACCAGCCATTTATGATTCCTGAAGTTAAGCGTAAAATGAATGCCTTCCAGAAAGATGTTGCTGAGCCTGAATTTAAACAAGCCATCAGTGATGGGATTGTAGAAGAAATATATTGGGTAGGCGGAGAACCACTTATGTATGATATACATTGGTGGGCATTGGAAGAAATGACCCGTAACGGCAGTGCTAAAAATTGTTACTTACGTTACAACAGTAACCTTTCTAGGATTGACTTTAAAGGTAAAAACCTGTATGATTACTTGGGACAGTTTAAAGACTGGCTAATGTGCGCTAGTATTGACGGCACAGGAGATATTGTAGAGTTTATACGCAAAGGCATCGTATGGGAAGAGTGGCTTGATAACTTTAAGCAAGGATTAGAACTTCCTGGCGGTAAAGAAAAAATGCGGTTCGATTTAACTATTACTGGCCCTGGTATGTTTAGTTTACGTGACTTGTTTGATCTAAGTTTAGAATTAGATGTAAGTATGGAAACTAAAATTATGTTTGCATTTCATCCTGATATTGTTTTTAGTCCATTTGCTTGGCCTAAACATATATTACACAGGCATATTGATGAACTACTCGCATACATGGAGCCACGTACTACATGGAGACAGCAAACTTTAATTAATACACTACGTGAAATGAAAAACAGACCAACATTTGATGAACAGTTTCCAGATACACATGAACAACAATTCAAGAATGGCAAAGGGTATCAGGATCGGTTAGACCAGATACGCCAGGAACAATTTAGACTGGAAGATATATATCGTAACGATACTGAATTATATGATTGGTGGAAACGTTTTGAGCAATAACCTTTGTATACTTCCATGGATACATTTGCATGCATTTGCCAATGGAGATGTTTATCCTTGTTGTATGGCTGATTATAATTTTAAATTAGGAAACAGTAGAAATCAAACGTTTACTGAAATATGGAATAGTCAACGTATGAAAGAGTTGCGAGTATCAATGATAAATGATCAGCAACATAGTGCATGTGATAAATGTTATAATATTGAAAACAGTGGCGGAACAAGTATGCGTCAAAACATGAATACTCAATTCAGTCATAAATTTACAAATGTCGATACTACACACCCAGATGGTACTGTGGACAAGGTTGATATGACATACATGGACATAAGATTTAGCAACATATGTAATTTTAAATGTAGAAGCTGCGGCCCAACGTTTAGTAGTCAGTGGAAAGACGAATGGGAACAACTATATACAGGTGGTACTTGGCCACGTGTAACACGTGTTAAAAATACTCTAGCAGAAGTATGGGAAGATATCGAAACCTGGATCGATACTGTTGAACAAATATACTTTGCTGGTGGCGAACCATTAATAATGGATGAACATTATAAAATTTTAGAGTACCTTATTGCCAATAATAAAACTGATATTGGAATAAGTTATAATACTAATATGAGTACTCTTGTTTATAAAAAACATAATGTAATTGATTTGTGGAAACATTTTAAAAATATAAGGATTGATGCTAGTTTAGATGGTTACGGAAAGCATGCTGAATATATACGTGCTGGCACTGATTGGAATCAAGTTGAAAAGAATATAGAGTACGTTAGATCAAACTGTGTTAATATTACATTTTCAATATCATGTACTGTGAGCGTATACAACGCATTTCATATTACTGACTTTTTTAAATATTGTATCGATAAGAAGTTTGTAGACTATCCAGATAATATTACTATTAATATTGTACAGTTTCCTGAGTTATTAAATACGCAAGTGTTGCCGATGCATTTAAAAAACCAAGTGATAGAAAAGGTTAATAAATACATACATAATGATATGCCAACATATAAATCATCCGTACTTAAAAATAACCTAGACATGTATAAAAACTATCTACTTGAACGCAATATTAATAAGTTTGATGAATTTATAGGGTGGACAGCAAAATTAGACGGAATACGTAATGAAAATGTTGATAATATACTACCTGAAATTAAAGCGTTAACAGATGACAGATAAATTTAAAGATAACAAGGCAATTTGTGCTGCACCCTGGGTACATTTACATGTACAACCTGATGGAAAAGTATATCCGTGCTGTACTGCATTGGAACATGATGTAACATACGGCAACACACATGAAATGACGATACAACAAGCATGGCACAGCGATATTGCTCAGAGGTTTAGAAAAAATCTATTAGAAGGCAACAAACAATCAGCATGTAGTGTATGTTATAATCAAGAAAAATATTATCAAGATGGCGGTAGTCTGCGCACTAGTTTAAATAGCAGATATGGAGAATTTATTACTGATAACCTTACTCCAGATTTTCATATTAAATATCTAGATGTTCGTAGTAGTAATACATGTAATATGGCATGCGTTATGTGTTATCATGGTCTTAGTAGTAGTTGGTATGAAGACGGTCTTGCAATAAATTTTGGTGTAGAACCCAATAGTCCAAAGTTTATTGAAATAAACAATGCTGCAGAAGCTGAAATTTTAAAAATTGTAGGTTCAGATTTAGATATAGTATACTTTGCAGGTGGCGAGCCCTTACTTACGCCATACCATTATACTGTCTTGGACTATTTAATAGAGCAAGACCTTGCTAAAAATATTAGACTAGAGTACAATACTAATTTAAGTGTACTCAGGTATAAAAAGCGTAATATATTTGATATATGGAAAAACTTTAAGTCAGTTGAAATCAGAGCTAGTGTCGATATGATGGGAGAACATGCAGAATATCAACGTTACGGCACCAATTGGGATACTATTGTAAAAAATTGGAAAGAAGTACTAACATACCCAGACATAGTGATAAGGCCACAAATTACAGTTACGTCATTGAGTATTGGAGTACTGCCAGAGTTTTTACACTTATTAACAACTGAACTAGAATGTGTAATTGATCGTTCAAAGGGAATTAACGGTATAACTTTTAACTTATGTTATGGTCCCAAGCGCCTTTGTGTGCAAAATCTGCCAGACAGTATTAAGGAAATATATACAGATAGATTGACTACATATATACAGCACGGTAACGATTTAGCTAATACAATGTTGCAACCGTGTATTGATTTTATGAATGAAAAACCGGCTGAATTATGGTATTTTGAACACGACTTATTGCGTTATATGACACAGTTAGATAAACGGCGTGGGTTAGATTGGCATAAACTATGGCCAGAATTCATTCCACATTTTAAAGAGGATATTATGCATGAGCAACACTGATACCAAATGCCCGTTACCTTGGATGCATACTAGTATACAAACGTCTGGAGCATTACGAAGTTGTTGTATTGCCAGTGACTTAGTAAGCCATGACGGCAACGTCGTTAATATTAAAAATACTAGTTTGACAGAAGTAATCAACAGTAGTAGTATGCAGGAACTACGTAATAGCATGCGCCGTGGTGAGAAACACAGTAATTGTAGTACTTGTTGGAAAGATGAAGAGAATGGTAAAATTAGTAAAAGAATATATGAAACAGCATATCTTAAAGACACACTAACGAATACAATACAAAACGGTGATTCAATTAGTATACAACAACACAATACATTGGATTATGATAGTGAGCCAACAAGGTATCTTGATATTCAATTGGGTGTTGGTAATGTGTGTAACTTAAAATGCCGTACCTGTAGTCCTTATTGTAGTACAAAATGGATTGATGAATTTAAACATCGTACTGGTGAACAAAAATATGAGTTTAATAATTTAGAAGTTGATGAGAGTATTACTAACAGTAAATTTTGGGAAGAATTGGATGAATGGAGTAGTACAGTAAGGCGGCTGGAAATTATGGGCGGCGAGCCTTTTTACATGAAAGAATTTCATATACTAATAGATAAACTTATCGCTAATGGTAATAGTAAACATATAACACTGGCAATGAGTACAAATGGTACAATTTTTAATGAAAAGTTATGTAATAAGATACGAGAAAACTTTAAATCTCTAGGTTTGAATGTTAGTATAGATGGAATTGGTAAACACTTTGATTTCCTTAGACACGGTAATAACTGGGACAAAGTAAAGAAAAATCTAGACGGATTTTATGAGATGTTTAGGAAACATCAAAATTTTAATATGGGGGCCACAATTACTATTAGTCAGATTAATATGTATTACATACGAGAGATACATGAGTTTTTCGAACAAAACTATCCTGATATCGATCATGGCACACATTATAGTTCATTCAATATCTTTAATAATATTATACATTATCCTAGCTATTATAGCAGTAATACTATGCCAGCTGATCTTAAAGAGCATTATCTGCACAAGATTAAGTACCCTTCAAATTATGGACTGTCAGATTGGAATCAAGAAAAATTTAAAGAACAGATACAGCCACTAGTAAATCATGTACTACAGCCAACCAGTTATGTAGACTGGAGAAATTTTGTAAGAGAAACTAATGCGGCTGACAAATATCGTAATGAAAATTTTCAGAAAACATTTCCTGAGCTATGGGAAATGTTTGAACCCTACTGGCACATCATGGAGGATATCAATTGGTAAGGGATACATTTTGTCCATTATTGTTTCAACACCTGGCTACACATCCACATGGCGGAGTAACACATTGTTGCATTGCTGATCATCGTGGTGCTATTAGTAGTAGTCGTACAGACGACAAGTATTTTAATTTAAATATTGATACAGTACAAGATACAATGAATAGTGATACATTTAAAACTGCACGACTACAGTCATTAAATGGGCAAGTACCCAAAGCGTGTATGCGCTGTTTTAGTGAAGAATCCAAAGGTATGTCTAGTAAACGATTGGAAGAAATTAAATACTATCCAGAATATACACCAGATGTAGCACGTAATGTAATAGACGAAACTGGGTACATTAAAGACGTACAACTTGAATTTGTTGAGTTACGTCTGGGCAATGTTTGTA
>Ga0208434_1001088_pt1 | contig 11527 bp, 20 predicted proteins | sample 13_taG_FD_184086 | JGI IMG/M metagenome (GOLD analysis project Ga0208434, IMG submission 184086) | Marine viral communities from the Subarctic Pacific Ocean - 13_ETSP_OMZ_AT15268 metaG (SPAdes) (version 2) | ecosystem: Environmental > Aquatic > Marine > Oceanic | place: Pacific Ocean | collected... | reverse complement strand
GAAGGTAAGAAGAAAAGCCACTGAAGTCAAAAGGACCGTCACCTCTAAAACCTGGTCTACGAGAAGTCGCTGCCTTAACTCTAGCATCCTTAGCCTCTTGAGTTTCCGCTAGGGGAGGTGTTGCTAATGTTTGTTGCATTTGATCGGCTAATCCACCTTCACTAAACCTTAGAGACTCACTTCTTTCTTTAGCAACTTTAACGGCTTCAGTCTCACTTTTATGGGTACTTGTGGGTTCTATAACTTCCGCATCAAGCATCATACGAAGTGTGTCATCGTCATAGACATATCCATTGTGAATAGTAGGTATATTAATCCACTTACCTTTATACTTAAAAGTAGTAGATTGTTCAGATACCATTTTACCCTCAGACGTTTCGTATACCTCACGACCAGCCTGAGTCTTTTTTCCCGTAGATCTGCCTACTTCAGCCATTAACTTTATCCCTTAAGAACTTAAACTTATTTAAACAAGCTGCCTGACCCTGAAGTCTGAAGAGATCCTCTACAGAGCCTGCTTGCTCCATCTGTCTGTGGACTTCATTTAGCCTGCTTTGTATCTCGTCTAAGAAAGATTCCCACAAAGCTTTATCATTGACTAGAGGCTTAAGGTTGTGCATTAAGCAGCCCCTTGTTGACCAGTATTGCCTGAGAAGCCTTGTTCTCCCGGCTGAGGTGCGGTACCAGTACCAATGTTACCTCCACCTGCTCCTGACGTATCCTGTACGCCAGGGGCCGCTCCTTGGCCCTGTGGGCCTCCCTGTGGTGGTTGCACACCCTGTTGGGGTTCAGGCGGTGGGTTTTGGGCTTGGAAGTCCTTGAGAAGTTCTGCTTGAAGTTTAGCATCAGCCATAGAGTTGACTACCTTGTCTGGGTCAAGATCCATAGACTTAGCAATCTCTCTGATGATGTAGTCCATCTTGGAGAACGGAGCTAGAGCAGGGTTCTGAGCAATCTGCAAGAACTGCATCAGGCGCTGACTACGTACTTCGTTAGCCATGAGGCTCTCTGTACCTTGGGCTTTAACTTCTAGGTCACCCTTAATATCGTCATCAAAGTCAAACTGCATGTTAAAGTTAAAGAAAGCTTTACCCAAGGGTGACAGAAGGTAATCATCTACATTCTTAACCACATTACGAATAGAGCCGTTAGCAGCAGACATGAGCATACTAATGCCGCTTGCAGTCCTACCAACACCACTAACCCCTGTTTGACCATGAGCAAAAGACGGGAACCCTGTCGATTCATCTGCTAGTACCCTCGCTTTATCAAACAACTGCATATTCTCATTAGAAACGTTAGGGAACTTGGTGCCAAACAAGGCTTGACCAGGCGCACCCCCTTGTCTTCTAAAGACTTTTCCTGGGTATACTGACATATCTTGACCAGGGACTAGGTTGGTTTCGTCTACTTCAATGATCAAGTTGCCTGATAGCGCAGCATTATCTACAGCCATACGCATGAAACCATTCATAAGTGTTTGGGTATCATCCATATTTTCTGCAATGCCTACACCGAAGAATGAGTAGGGGTTAACTTCGTAAGGTACTGCATAGTAGGGAATGTAAGATGGAGTAAATGGATTAAGAACCAGTCTAAGAACCTGACCGTTACAGACCCAGATGTTGACAGATACTTGATCTACATCTTCCATGTCCTCTGGGATGTCTACATTCTGCTCTTTTAAAAGGTCTGTATCTACAAAGCCCCAGAACTCTAGGACCTCAAAACGCTCACTACGTGTCTCTTGCTCATCATCTTCCATTGCTTGTTCCCACCACTCTTTAGTGTAGGACTCACCCATAGAAACTGCTGTATCTATAGAATTAGAACGGAAGAAAGGTCTGTTCTTTAATGCTCTTATCTGGGTGCGAGACATCTTGTGACGTTCAATAATGTACTCTGCGTCATCCATGTTAGAGGCATCTGGATCTGGGTAGAAGTTCCAAAGAGAAACAGAAGAGCATCTAGGCATAGTCTTAATAAGAGGAGAGTACTCACCTTCTTCTGACCAATTTGGGTACTCTTTGTCTACTGCAAAGGGGCCTTTCATGATACCAGTTCCAAAGAGGGCACACTCAAAGGCTGCTGTACGTAGCTCTTTTCTAGCGTTAGACTCTTCTAGTTGGTCATGTATTTTCTTTTCCATCTTCTTCGCAGCAATCATAGCTGGGTGGAAAGTAATCTGTGTAGGTGATTCCGCTTCACCTTCCTTTAAGTCTTCCTGTACAGGAGCTAGCTTTGACTTAAGACCAGCCAGTCTTTCCCTAAAGTCTACGAGTGTCTCACCAGGTTGTATTTCTGGGGTCTCGTTAAAACCTGCCTCAGGGATCTGTTGCTCGTTCATCTTCTTGAGCGTATCTTCAGTTTCTAAGTGAACCGCTTCGGTCACACCTTCAGGAAGAACAGTGGGATCAATACTTATAGGAAACTTGTTAGCACCAAAGAGTACTTCTACGATCTGACCGTAGGCAGCTAGAACTTTAGTCTTAGTTACTTTAACAAAAACTCTAGACTTCTCTGCTGAAGTAAACTGTACGTCTGGTCCGTAAAGACCTCTGTAGTTTCTGTAGGCTCTTATCCATCTCTGCTCTTCACCAGTTCTTGCTGTCTCAGCTTTAGCGAACCGCTGTTGCACATACCCTACGATAGTGCCTACCGATGAGTCTGTGGAGTCATCTTCCTCTGTATCCTCGATGTAAGATACCTCAGAGTCTTCCATATAGACTTCTTCTGCCAAGATGTCATCTTCTTCCATAATCAATCCTTAGTATCCAAACGTTGAGTCTGCAGCCTGAAAGCCTGTACGTTGTGTGTCAGAGTTATAATCAAAGAGATTGCTTCTAGGTCTGGTCATAATACCGTATCTCAAAGCATCATAGATGTGGTCTTCTGACTTAGTGTCTACATCCTCAGGGTTATTCTTATCCAGTGGTAGGGAGGGGAGTTGAGCTATTGTGTTATAGCAACTACTAAAGAAGACTAGCCTTGGTTCTTCTGTAAAGTCATCAACCTGTAGTCTTCTATGTAGTTCGTTTTTGCCTGATACACGAGAACCTTTAGACCTATCCGCTGGTCTCCACCGACAACCTTTAACAATCATCTGCTCGGCTAGGCTGGGCCCAGTGTCTCCTCTCTTGTGCCAGAGGGAACTATCTAGAACACCATACCTTATTTTTTCGTCAGACTCAACCTCTAAAATCATATCAGCTAAGTCTGTTGCAAGAACCTTACTGACATACATCTCTCTATAAACAATCAACTGTTCGTCAGGAGAGACAGCAAACCAAAGAACAGCACTGTAAGAACCATAACCGTAGTCAGCTGCTCTAAACCTAGGCCAGCTATGGGGTATGTCAAAGGGTTCTACAACGTGATCTCTGCGGTTAAATTCAGGAAAAGCTGCTCCCTCGTTAATGTCCCAATCTCCTTCCAGCAACTGACGCCGTTGGTGCTCAGGCAGAGAGAGTAGGTTGGCTTCGTACATCCCATCATCAGACAGGTAAGGGTTATCAAACAAAGTCGCAGGGATAAACTTTCTTTTGAAGAGTGGTTCACCTGAACGACTGTGACCACTAGGCCAACAGATTGTCTCACCTTCTTGGTCAGTAGCCCAAAATGCATCATTAGGGGTACTGGGGTCAATGAAAGTCCTTTTCACCCATTGATGGCCTGGGCCGCCGGGGTTTGATGTTGCTCTCATGTACAGAGGAAGACCTGACGATTTTGTTGTACGCAACCGGGATCTCATATAATTCCAGGAGTAGTCCGTAGGCCATTGAGTTAACTCATCAAATCCAATCCAGTTAAAGGCTTGACCTTGGTATCTCATCACGTCATCGTCACGGTCAAGGTAAGACATCCAGAGAGTAGCTCCACTGGGTGCTACCCAAGTCTTATCTCTCTCCATAAACTTTATACCCGGTATTGCTCTAGGGTATAGTTGCTTACTTACTGATATAAGTTCTCTTAGTTCCTCAGTACTTCTACGTACAATAAGCATTCTAGCGTTAGGATTATTAAGGTAACGCACTGGATCAGCTATCAGACTGTAGCTCTTTCCACCACCAGCTGCACCTCCGTAGAGTACTTCTTGTTCTGTAGCTGCTAGAAAAGTAGTCTGAGGCCCGGGGTTAGGTTCAAAGATAACTTCTCGTTTAACCTGCTCTAGATCATTCTCCGATGGCTTCGATATCGTCTCGGTCTGACCAATCGTCTCCAAAGATTCTCTTGGTAGCTCTACCACCAAGTCTTTCTTTTTCGATTTTCTCCGCCTTCCTTGACGCTTCTTTATACTTTTTGGCATACTTCCTATAGCTAGAGGAAGCCCGTCTGCGCTTTTCTTCGATCCTGACACGTTTGTCTAACCCTACATGTGATATATACCTACCTGATTGTTGGGTCAGCCACTTAGCTACTTGCCTTAGGCTGTACTCCTGTAGGAATAGTTTTGCTTTTTCTAAAAGTTCTAATTCTTCTGGTATGGGTAGTAAGAGGTCTATGTCTTCTTCGTCTTGTCTGTACCCGAATGGTACGTGTCTACCTACTCTTATGATAGGGTACCACTCTCCGCTCTCCCCTCGTAGGGGTACTTGCCATTCCACATTTGTAGGGTATGCTGCTACTGAAGCTCTTGAGGTCTTAACCTTAGGCATCTGTGTCCTTAGAAGGTAGAATAAACAGAGGCTCTGAAGTTTTAACTTCTACCTTATCTGTTTTAGTAAACCCTGCTCTGTCTAGAATATCTTTAGCAGCCATCATCTTTTCCTTAACGCCTAGATCGGTAGGATCTGCCATAACACTAAACATTGTGTAGGCTGCTTTGGTAGAAGACTGAGAGATAAACTTCTTAGTTCTATCTACAATCTCATCCTCAATAGAAGCTACAATCTGGGCAGTAGCCACGCCTTCAGCGTATCCTGCAAGCTTCTTAGCTTTAACAGGATCGCCTCTGGCTTCATCAAACAGAACATCTAGAAACTTCTGTTGTTTTTCAGTTAGCTGTCGTGCCATAGAATCTTTCTCTTATTTCTGATCTACCGATACCGATGTCTTTCAGTTCTCGGTCAGACATGTGAGTAAGGATGAAGTAGTCTGCTCGTCTTTGTTGTGCTTCTTGAATAGTAGTAAGTAGTCTCTTAAACATTGTATATGCTCCAGTTAGTTTTGCGTGTTGGCTAGATTACCAACTGGAGCTAGTTATATACATTTAGTTATATCATACTACAGACAATAATGCAACCCCGCTATTACCCTACTGGGATGAAGGTTTCAGTTACAGTAATAATAGTATCTAGGTGACCGGAGCTAGAAGGTTGAACTTGTATCTTGTCGCCCGGTTGTAGTACCAAATCAATGTTAGGAAAAGTTATGTAGTCACTATGGCCTATACTCTTACCGTGTAGGAAGTGTGACGTATAGGAGTCTGCCGCTACGTACCATTCTATATCTACGTTAACACTGCCACTTGTTGCGCCATTAACTACGTGAATAAAGGTAACCTCGGCTGTACAGTTGGCAGGGCATGTATACACAACCTCAAGGCTAGTGCCTGTGTTGTGTCCGTACACGGAACGCATACGTGAAGGTTTGCCTTGGTTAAACACCGACATTACTTTTTAATTACCTTCTTTACTGTCTTAACTACCCAAGCTTCATTTACCTCAGTGTCTGGATCATCAGCAATGAAGTGACCATTCTCGTCCCGTGCTCTTTCAAGAACAGGATCAGGAGTAGCCTTAGCTTTAGGTTTTGTTTTCTTCTTTGGTTTGTTTTCCCCTGCTAAAAAGTCTAAGACAGCAGCATCTTTAGTTTGCCACTCCCCCTGTACTTTCTCAGCTAAGACATCACCACGAGGACCAAGAACTTTGTCACCTTCAATTTTAAACATGATCAATACTTACCCTCTACACCAAACTTCTTCTTGTGTTGAGCAATGGACTCTTCCTTGTACCGAGTCGTGTACTTCTTATCTTTCCAAGTAAAAGTAGCATTACCAGACTTACGGTTTCTAGCAAATGCCTTACCAAAAGACTCGTTAGTAACTGGACCTGCTGCTGGACGTTGCTTGGGTCTAGGTGACTTCTTAGGGGCAGTCTTAGTAGGCGCATTCTTCTTAGTCTCTGCTGCCTTCTTGTTTGCGTCACTCTGTTTCTTTGTAGTCTTCTTCAATGGTGGCTTCTTAGTTTTTGGTTTCTTGTCATCAGAAGGAGCAACCACTACCTCAGGTTTAGCTGTGTCGAGTGCACCGAGTTTTGTATTTGGGGCTCGCATGGCTTTAGGGTTCATACCTACAATACGAGAACCACTTGGTCTACCCGGCGCATTCTTGTTGGGTGTGATATCTTTCATAGGACGTGGACCACCAGAGCTATTACTATTTGAACGGGGAGACCTAGGTTGAGCTACACTTGTACTTGGTTTTGGTTTTGTAACCCTGGAAGGAACCCTAGGTTTATTACCTGACTTAGGTGCTGTAGGTGACTTAGGTGCTGTTCTAGGTGCAGCTGGGGCAGTGTTGGCACGAGCAGCTGGTGGCTGGCTTCTTCTAAACTGACCAGTACTGGGTGACTTGGGTTGAGCTACTGTAGGTGCTTTCTTAACTGTTGCATTTTTTGGTAACTTACTTTTAGGGATACGTGTGCCACCTTGTCTTGCTAGGCCATCAGCAATACGTTTACTATTGGTTCCGAAGATCTCTTTACCAATCTTAATTAAAAACTTAAACATTTTGATTAGCCCTTATATGATGCGCCGCATTTGGCTTGTACTACGCCACCTGCTTTGTAACCCATTGTTTTCTTCATTCCACCTTTTGAGTAGCCCATCTTCTTGGCCACTGCTGGTGCTTTCTTCTTAAGGGCTTTCATCCCTGCGTTCATAGGAGTTTTCATTGCTAGTGTACCTTTTGCTGCTCTGAATGGTTTTACTTTATCTGATATCTTTTTAGGTTGTTTAACGAACTGCTTGCCTTTAGCAGTCCCTTCTCTCTTAGCTTTTGTTGTAGCTGCGTACTCAGAAGGAGATAAAGACTTAATAGCTTTCTCTGGGAGGTATCTCTCACCAGTCTTAGCACTAGGCTTTCCACTCTTTGTACGCCACTTCTGCTTTGTCCAATTCTTTAGAGACTTCTGGGGGTCCTTCATGAGGTGTACCCTCCGCCCTTAGCTTTGTATTGCTTTGCAACCATCTGTGCTTTTCTTGCTGACCATTGTCCAGGCTTACCGCCTTTTCCACCCGCCTTAACTTTTGCGACAAGGTTCTTACGCATTGTAGGTTTGGTGTAGTTATTAGCTGCATTTACAGTGGATTTCTTTTTCTGTTGCATTAAGTGTTTACTCCAACTTCGATACATATAGGTAAGGCAAAGGCTCCTTTAGACATTAAGTAGGAGGACATATTGTAAGAGTCAACCTTACACTCTTGCTCTGTGTTAAATAATTCTTTTGAGTTAGCCATGACCTGACACGAAAATGCAGACTCACTAGAACAAGCAAGAACAAGAGCCATCCACATCACATCTTATCTTCTTCGTCTACATCAAAACCCATGTCGTTGCTGTCCCAAGCCTGACAAGAAGCATCCTGAGAACACATGAACTTGAACTTCATGCAAGCGCCCATACCTGACTCAGCGTCTAAAGCCTTAAGGGTTCTGGCCGTGTTGTTGAAGTAATGGCAGTTACCACACTTTTTTAACTTAGCATACTCAAGCTCTTTACCCCAGGCCTTAGCCAGATCCTCCTCTGAGGCACCATACATCCAGTACTCTTGAGCACGTTCTTTATTCTTTGGGTCTACCTCAGGGGTTCCGCCCCCAAGCATTAAGCCTACTTTCATCATGATCCTTTTACCCACTTCTTAGAGCTTGACTTAGTTTTAGAGGGACTCCACTTAACCTTATCAGCCCAGTAAGCGGCTGAGAGTTTACCTCGCTTGATATTCTTTGAGTGTCTGGACTTGAAGGCTTCCCTCTGGCCAGCTGTTTGGTTTGTCTTTACACCCTGCTGACCAAATCTAATTAGCTTATACTTACCACCCTCAGAAGCCATAACAACGTGAGACTTGGTGGGATGCTTAGGTGTTCTCTTAGGTTTATTAACCCCTGAGAGACCTTCCCTTTCCATAGTTGATTTTATTCTGTCAGGTATTGCCATAGTTACATCAACTCAAAATGAGGGCCATCAATAAAAGGTCTTCTTCCTTGGGAGCGCCTTAGGTCTACATAAGCCATCATAGCATCTTCAGACGTACCTGGATAGTCCCTAATATCACCTTCAGACCATGCAGCACCCCACTTGATTGCTACACCAAGTTCTTTAGCAGCTTCTTTCATTGCGTCACAGAGGTCATCATATACGTTCAACTCCCAGCAACCTTTACCATCCACATAGGCCATGAGATCGACTGCTCTACCCTCTAGGTGTTTGGACTTCATAGTCTGGGACTTACCTGCAGCTACAAGCTTCTTCTGCTCTTCTACTGTACGCATACCGTACACTACACCAAAGTCTACCTTAGTCAGTTCAATAGCACGTTTCACTACAGATACTAGACTTTCATCTACTCCATCCATTTTAGATAAGCTGCGGCCTGAAAGTTTAAATGTCATTACTTCTTCCCTGTGAAAAACTTAGATACTGATCTCATACCAATGCTAGCACTTACGATACCACCTAATGAATACTGATACCACGTAGGCATAGCTTCAAGTGATGTAAAACCTGCCTGTACAATCGAGTTGCCCCACTCTCCACAAAATGCAAGTATGAGAGGAATACTAAATAGTAAGGTAATCCACTCGTCTTTCCAGCTATTCTTAGTGCTGTCCATCGCAGCTATGTCCCAGTCAAGCTCACCAGTTGCTTGCTTAACTCGTATCTCTGCATTAGCCTTAGAGACTGCTACCTTACCATCAAGATAAGTAGAAGCTAGTCCACCTACAGCACCTATGATCTGTCCTATCATTTGTTATAACTCTCTTCGTGAACTACACGTGTTGGGGTTACTGTAGTCTTAGATTCTTTGCCCATCCATATGCCGAAGCAACCAGTTAAAGCACCCATACAGACTGATACAAGTCCTGACTGTGCAACGCTTGGATCTGGTAGTGACATAAACCAGTGTACTGCCTGGTAAGTCAATACAGTAACAGCTAGCATCATAAGTCTAGGAAGTACCTTCCAGTCATCCAAAACAGTATTAGCCATCTTTATTCCCAATCTCTTTTTCTTTCAGGTTCAAACACATTGTACCTACTTATCATACCTTCTAGGTACATAGACCTTTCCATTCTATCTAAAGATATCCAGTCACCTGAATACTGATAGTAAGCTTCTCTAGCATAGAAGACAGAACTGTGAGGTATGTGAACTCTTCTGAGTACTTTATCGTTACCTTTAGCTAAAGCTTTATAGAACTCTTCTATTACTTCATCAGATTGGTAGTACTTTACTCTTTTAGCCATTTCTCTTTAAACCAATGCACCACTAGTTGTATCTATTAGCTGCCATCTGTCAAGGACTAAATGCAGAGATAGGAGATACATCTAAAATTATTATTTTACTTAGATAGTAATAAGCAACTAATAGTACATACTGTTAGTTATTACTAGTAGTTCTATAAGTATTATAAGTATAAGAAGTATAAGACTACTAGTATCTACTAACAGTACTACTGTTAGGTAATTACTATTGGTATATACCGTTAGATACTGTAGGTATATACTATAAGTATAATTATATAGATACCCGCCCTTTTGTCAACCCCTTTATTTAAGAAAAAGTAATCACGAATTGTTACAGTTTATTTCATTTGTGTTACTGAAGTGTTACAAGAATTTCTAAAAGTCACTCAACCTGTAATACTTGTAAACCATAAATTTCCAAATGTGGTTAACAGTCCTGTTTTACCCCCCGCTGTCAGTGGTCATATACATATAGCGTACACCCCCGCCCTGGCCCACGCCCCCTCCCCTACGTTAAGACCTTGTTGTCCATAAGAAATCTCTTATATAAGTAATCCTCGATATACAAGTAGTTTAATACTAAACTATATTTACTGAAAGTAGTTTAACGTTAAACTATCTGCCAGCAAAACTAGTTCGATGTTAAACTATTTGTTTACTACCAGAAATTTACAGCTTGTGATCACAAAGAGGGAAAGCATCTATAACCCAAGGAATATTTGTGGTCACAAAACTATCAGTATAAACTATTTGTGATCACATAGAGTTTAACTTCTACCCTATATATAAGTAGTCAAAGAGTAGATCACGGAATGTTTCATTTCTGTAACAATTATCACAATATAAATTCACTTGTTGCAATCAATTCATTTATACTTATATTCAATTTCAGGAACAGAAAAACGAAAAAGGAATATGACAATGACAAGCTACGTTGAAAACATCTTAGAAGTATTTAAGCAATGCACACCGGATGAGATTGAACATGGTTTAAACTGGTATCAAGAGGCGCAAGACAATTGCCAAGAGATAGCAGATCAAAACGAAATGCCATTGCATATCGCAGTGGGTACAGTCTCTGCCCTATCGCCCACAAACAATTGGGAACAAAACTTGAAAGATGGTGACTTGTTTTGCACTACCTTTGCGGATGGTGGATATCGTGAAGATGTTAAGGCAAGTACATATAAAAAGATGTGGGATAAAGCTTGGGCAATCCTAGAAGAAAATGGGGACTATGAAACAACAGCGACCATATTGAATGGCCCTAAGATAACAGACTTTTACAGGTGTATTATGGGTGAAAATGTTTGTGTAATTGATGGACACGCTTGGTGCATCGCCTTTGCTGATAGGCGGGTGATGCAAGAGGTCCCATTCATTGGCAAGAAATTGCGAGTAGAATTGCAAAAGGCCTATACCATTGCAGCAGATGAACACGGCATGACAGCCTATCAGATGCAGGCCGCAACATGGGTGGCATGGCGCAGAATTCATGGGGTAGGCCGGTAATGCCTATAGGTTTTGTGGTGGCAATGCCCCTAGTTTTTGGAATAGTTTTTGGCCTCATTGTTTGGGCTGGTATAAAAGAGAGAGAGGAATAAAAAAGATGCAAACCATCATGACAAAATACCTTGGCCCTACTGACACTAAAGCCCCACGGGTCAAAGCTATGACATCCAGTGGTCACAGGGGTTCAACATATACTGTGGAATGGGATGACAGCCTTGACGTAGAGGGTAACCATGCTGACGCCGCACAGAAACTATTGGACAGGCTAGGCTGGCACGGAGCGTGGTGCATGGGTAGCACAGACAGGGGCTATGTATTCGTGAATGTACATGATCACAACTCGCCAAAGCTCATGGCAGCAACGGCAGGATGGGAGGAGTAGAGAAATGGATTGGATCAAAGATATCGTGGCATTGCTTTGCCTATGTGGCATTGGCTATGCGTTCTTACTAATCGGCTATGGCCTAGGATACTAAGGGGAAAGACAATGGGAAAAGTAAACTCACTATTTCAAGATGCACAGGAAGCAAGAGAGGATGCACAAGCGGAT
>Ga0208434_1001077_pt1 | contig 11563 bp, 12 predicted proteins | sample 13_taG_FD_184086 | JGI IMG/M metagenome (GOLD analysis project Ga0208434, IMG submission 184086) | Marine viral communities from the Subarctic Pacific Ocean - 13_ETSP_OMZ_AT15268 metaG (SPAdes) (version 2) | ecosystem: Environmental > Aquatic > Marine > Oceanic | place: Pacific Ocean | collected... | reverse complement strand
TTCTCGTTTGTTTCATCCCGATTTGGATGGTGGTCACAGCCTTGCTGCTTGGGGAACTAGGCTCGGGTTTCCTAAAGGTGAGCATACGGATTGGGAAGAACTCTCTGATGAAATGGTGGAGTACTGCAAAAGAGATGTTGACGTAACCGAACGTCTGCACAATGCGCTCATGTCACAGATGCAGATGTTTGGATTCACTAAACATTGTGTTGATCTGGAGCATAGCGTTGCGTTCATCTGTAGGGATCAGGAAGAGAACGGGTTTGAGTTTGACAAGGATGGTGCAGTCAAGCTGTACGACGAACTGATTACCCGTATGACTAGGATAGAGAACGACCTACAACAAGTGTTCCCACCCATAGTAGAGGAGAGGTACAGTGACAAGACAGGTAAGAAACTCAAGGACAAAGTTACGGTATTCAATGTCGGTAGTAGACAACAAATTGCAGAGCGGCTTGTTGGCAAGGGTGCTGTGTGGAAGGAACTCACTCCCGCAGGAAAACCGAAAGTCGATGAGGCGACACTTAAAAAGCAGACTCACATTCCAGAGGCAAAGATCATACTACGTTATCTTCTCTGCCAGAAACGAGCCTCTCAAGTTGACTCGTGGATTAAAGCAGTTGGCGAAGACAAGAGAATACATGGCAGAGTCAGGCACATCGGCGCTGTCACCGGACGGATGGCGCACTCCTCTCCGAACATGGCTCAAGTGCCTGCTGTAAGGGCTGAGTATGGTAAGCAGTGTCGTGAGCTGTTCACCGTTCCAGAAGGCCGTGTTCTTGTTGGTGCTGATGCCAGCGGTCTTGAACTACGTATGCTTGCACACTACATGGATGATGAATCCTACACCAACGAGATACTATCAGGTGACATACACACAGCTAACCAGACAGCCGCAGGACTAGAGACAAGAGATCAGGCTAAGACATTCATCTATGCGTTCCTGTACGGTGCAGGTGATGCGAAGATAGGCAGTGTCGTAGGAGGCAGTGCCGCACACGGTAAGCGTCTCAAGGCAGCATTCCTAAAGAACACACCTGCGCTGGCAAAGCTGCGGTCAAAGGTTATGACTGATGCAGAGACAGGGTTCTTAAATGGACTGGATGGCAGACGTATACGGGTACGATCACAACACGCAGCACTCAACACACTGTTGCAAGGTGCCGGTGCTGTAGTGATGAAGCAGGCCATCGTCATCCTGTATGATTTGTTGGAACGTGTTAACTTCAAGCTGGTTGCACAGGTACACGATGAGTGGCAGATAGAATGCAAACCAGAAGATGCAGACTTCATTGGTAAGTCTTGCGTCAACGCAATGGTATTCGCAGGTGAACTCCTGCAACTGAACTGTCCGCTGGACGGAGAGTATAGAGTTGGTACTAGTTGGTGCGATACTCACTAGCACAATTCTATTTTATGTGGTATAATATTATGGTAAGTTTAATTAACGGAGATATTTCGTATGTCTAATGAAGCACCCAACGTAATGGTAAAGTGTGACTTGTTCTGGCCTAACCTGACTCACAAGAATGAGTTAGCTGGTAAGTACACAGTTGATCTTGCCAACCTTTCTGACGCTGCGGTCATTGCGTTGGAAGACATGGGTATCAGTATCAACAACAAAGGAGATGAGCGTGGATCGTACATCACCTGTAAATCTAACAACAAGTACCGAGCATTCAACCCAGACGGATCTGAGATGCTTATCAAGGGACGCACACCCCGAGACGACATGGACGACCCAGAAGCGGGAGTCATTGTGGGTAATGGTTCCAAAGCCAAGTGCCTCATCGGGTATTACGATTGGGAGTACCTCAAGAAGAAAGGTCGTAGTGCCACACTCAAGCGTCTTGTGATTGATGAGGTTGTAGAGTACGCACCTGAAGTCGAAGAGATGGAAGCTCTGTGATACTGATTGATGGTGATATGCTGGTGTACCGTGTAGGGTTTGCCTGTGACGAAGAGACTGAAGACGTTGCAACGCAGACCCTAGACAACTACCTGTCCGAGATGGTCATGGATTTGTCTAAGCACTATACATCCAGTATTGTGTACCTAACGGGTAAGGGTAACTTCAGGGACGAGGTTGCCGTTACCCTACCCTACAAAGGTAATCGTTCTGACAAGCGAGTACCAGTACACAAGAATCTGTTACGTGAGTTCATGGTGTCAGAATGGAACGCACAGGTTGTCAATGGCATGGAAGCTGATGATGCTATTGCAATGAAATCGACTGAGCTAGACCACGATGTTATTATCTGCTCACTAGATAAAGACTTCAAACAGATACCTTGTCGTATGTATGACTACACCAAGAAAATGTTAAATGCATTTAACAAAGAAGATGCTATGCGCTGGTTGTACAAGCAGGCGCTGATGGGTGACAGGGTTGACAACATCCCCGGCATCCACGGTATCGGTCCTAAGAAAGCAGACAAGATCATTGACCCATGCACAACAGAGTGGGAGTGTTACAGTACTTGTCTTACTCACTATTGGGACAACGATCTGGATGAAGACAGACTGATGGAGAGTCTACAACTTCTGTATCTGTTGCGCTCAGACGATGATAAGTATGAAAAACCATCGGAGGTTTAGCAGTGCAAACTATCGTCCCAACAGATGAACAGAAAAACAAAGCCCTTGAACTTGCTAAAGAGATGGGACACATACGAAATAGTATAACTAAAGGAGAAGGAAACTTTGCTGGATTCTTAGCAGAAATTATCGTTGCTGATCTGTTAGGTGTTGAGCGTTCTCCTACAAAAGACTATGATCTTACTCTTGATGATGGAAGAACAGTGGATGTGAAAACGAAACGTACTACTGTTGTCCCTAAGCCCTATTATGATTGCAGTATAGCCGCCACATCTACTCATCAAGGTTGTGATCTGTATATTTTTACACGCTACATGGAAGGCGGTGCGTTGTATGTATTGGGAGATTGCAGCAAAGATGACTACTTTAATCGTGCTAGGTTCTTAAAGAAAGGAGACAAAGATGGAGACAACGGCTTTGTTGTTAAAGCTGATTGCTACAACTTACCTATAGCAGAACTAACCAACCTAGTTGTATGAAGAAATATGATTCCAAGTTTGAGAAAGCAGCACATGAGATTATGCAGTGCTGCGAGTATCACCCAGAACAACGCATCTTTTATCTTGTTCCTAAGCACTATGAGCCTGACTTTGTTTACACAGACCGTGGTAAGACTGTCTACATAGAAGCAAAGGGGAGGTTCCGTACATCCGAGGAGGCGCGTAAGTATGTCATCATCGCAGAGACACTTGGGCCAAAGGAGGAGCTGGTATTTTTGTTCCAACGTCCCAAGACACCAATGCCGGGATCCAAAAGACGAAAGAATGGTACACGCTACACAATGGCAGAGTGGGCAGACAAGCAAGGGATCAGATGGTACACACTTGAAACAATACCAATCATATGGTCAAAAGGATGGACAAAATGACTAGACACCTAGTGATACCTGACACTCAGATTAAACCAGATCATCCTATCGATCATATGGTTTGGGCAGGACGCTACGCTGCTGCTACCAAGCCTGACGTTATCATACATCTGGGGGACCATTGGGATATGCCATCGTTGTCATCGTATGACGTTGGTAAGAAGTCGTTTGAAGGTAGACGTTACTCTGCTGATGTTGAAGCAGGCAACGAAGCTATGCAGGTATTCATGGACTGCATCAGAGCAGAGCAGTCACGTATGCGTAGGATGAAGAAGAAGGTATGGAAGCCTCGTCTTATCTTTACTCTAGGTAATCATGAGTACCGCATTGAACGTGCCGTGGAGAACGATGCAAAGCTAGAAGGACTGATGAGTTATGAGGATCTCAATCTCAGGGGCTGGGAAGTGTATCCGTATCTTCAGCCGATTATTGTGGACGGTGTTGCTTATTGCCACTTTTTCACTAGCGGTGTCATGGGCAGGCCAGTCACTAATGCAAAGCTACTGCTCCAAAAGAAACATATGTCATGCATCATGGGACACGTACAAGACAGAGACATTGCATTCGACAGAAACGCAGCCGGTAAACGAATGACTTCTCTGTTTGCTGGCATCTACTATCAGCATGATGAGGAGTACCTTAACCCACAGACTAACGGATCATGGTCTGGTCTTTGGGTACTGAACGAAGTAGACAACGGCACATTTGATGAGATGCCTGTATCTATGACATACCTGCGGGGGAAGTACGGTGCTAACTCTTGACGAAATACTAGAACGAATAGCGTCACGCTATGATGAAGTAACTATCATGGAAGCGTTAGAGATTACGTCTGAAGAGTTAGTTGAACGGTTTTCTGACAAAGTAAACACAAACAGTTGGAAGTTTGATCTGGAGGAGGAAGGTTATGAGTAACGAATGGACTACTTATTCAGGTAGCGTTAATGATGCTGCTCCTGAACAGTGGGACAAAGCAAGCAAGACAGTGTACGGTAAGCTGTCACACCCAAGCAACGTAGCTACCCAACGTCAAGTAGGTGGCAATCATTATAACAAGTATGAGATACAACCAGTTGATTTTATTCTTGCGAACAAGTTGGATTGGTGCGAGGCCAACGCAGTAAAATACATTACCCGCTGGAAAGATAAGAACGGAGTAGAGGATTTACGTAAAGCTATCCACTACATTGAAATGCTAATACAGCGAGAGATAGGATGAAAATAGTTGAAGGTAATTTTGTAAGGAAAAAAGACGAAGATGTTAAAACCTCTGAGTTCCTAGCAGCACTGGCTATGCGTAGTGCTGAATACGAGAAGGAAAAAAGAGAGATTAAATGCGTTGTTGTCATGTACGAAGACGGTGAAGTGTTTGAACTAACAGCCACCGAACAATACCCTGATGGTGTATACTTACTACTTGGCCTAGCTAAAGCAGCAATAGAAAACGAAACACTAGGAATTACTTAGTGGATGGATAGCCCCTGTATAAAACAATGCAAGCTTATTAATAATAAATGCACAGGGTGTAACAGAACAGTAGAAGAAATAGTTAACTGGACAAGATACACAGACCAACAAAGGAGTAGCATCATTGGACGCTTATCAACAATACATACACAAAAGCAGATACGCACGATACCTACCAGACGAGAATCGTAGGGAAACATGGGAAGAAACAGTCAATCGGTATGTCAACTACTGGGTAGACAAAGCAGACCTCAACGACTTTGATGTAGCAGAGCTGTTCAAAGCTATACATGATCTAGATGTAATGCCTTCTATGCGAGCACTGATGACCGCAGGTGAGGCTCTGGATCGTGACAACGTAGCAGGGTTTAACTGTAGCTATCTTCCTATTGATCATCCCAAAGCATTTGATGAGATGATGTACGTGCTTATGTGCGGTACAGGCGTAGGCTTCAGCGTCGAACGGCAGTACATTGCAAAGTTGCCAGAAGTAGCGGAGACATTCCATGAAACCGATACAGTTATTAATGTTGCAGATTCGAAGATCGGATGGGCGAAATCGTTTAGGGAGCTGGTATCATTGCTGTACTCAGGTCAGGTTCCCCAATGGGACGTTAGCCGAATACGACCTGCAGGTGCCACACTCAAGACTTTCGGAGGCCGTGCAAGTGGTCCTGAGCCTCTCGTCGATCTCTTCAAGTTCACAGTTGAACTCTTTCAAGGAGCTTCTGGACGACGCCTTACGTCCATTGAATGCCACGATCTTTGCTGCAAGATTGCTCAAATCGTCGTCGTCGGAGGGGTCAGACGAAGCGCTCTCATCAGTCTCAGCAACCTCACAGACGACAGACTCAGACGATGCAAGCATGGACAGTGGTACATAGATGAACCACAAAGAGGGTTAGCTAATAACTCAGCGTGCTACACAGAGAAGCCTGACTTTGAGGCATTCTTAAATGAATGGACAAGTTTGTATGAATCGAAATCCGGAGAGCGAGGCGTCTTTTCTAGAGTGGCTAGTCAAAAACAAGCTGCAAGAAATGAGCGAAGAGATGCTACCTATGATTTTGGAACTAATCCATGTAGTGAAATCATCCTCCGACCCTATCAATTCTGCAACCTATCAGAAGTTGTTGTCAGGTCAACCGATACGCTCGCAAGCCTCAAACGAAAAGTACGTATTGCAGCTATCCTTGGAACTCTACAAGCTACGTTAACTGACTTTCGTTATCTACGTAACGTGTGGAAAACAAACACAGAGGAAGAAGCACTGTTGGGTGTAAGCCTTACGGGTATCATGGATCATCCTATCCTGTCAGGACGAGAGGACAAAGGTAAACTCAAGAAGTGGCTTACGGAGATGCGTAATGAAGCTATTGTTACAAATGAACAATGGGCTAAACAGCTTGGCATTAACCCTTCTGTCGCTATTACTGCAGTTAAGCCTAGCGGTACTGTTAGTCAGCTGGTCGATAGTGCTAGTGGGATTCACCCTCGCTACAGCAGTCAATATATTAGGCGAGTCCGTGCTGACGCTCGTGACCCACTTTGTAGCGTCCTAGAGGCTGCTGGTGTCCCTGTGGAGGACGATCTAATGTCCCCCAGTACACGGGTATTCTCCTTTCCTATAGCGTCTCCTGAAGGCGCTGCGACAGCCTCAGACATAGGTGCTATGGAGCAGTTGGATCTGTGGGAGATATATCAGGACTACTGGTGTGAACACAAGCCATCAATGACCTGCTACTATCGTGACAATGAGTTTCTAGAGGTGGGACAGTGGCTGTACAACAAGTTTGATAAGGTGTCAGGTATTAGTTTCCTACCCTATTCAGACCACACGTACCAGCAGGCACCTTATGAACCTATAGACAAGAAGACATACAACCAGTTAGTTAAGGACTTTCCAAAGGAAATATCGTGGGATATAGAAGAGGCCAGCGATATGACTGAGGGGTCACAGCAACTGGCCTGCACAGGTAACAACTGTGAGTTATGACATAAACAGTATGGAGTAACCTTCCCTTTTGCCTACGTCCTCTGGCTTATCCTTTGGGTCATGGGGCGTAGGTATTCCTTCAGCCTGCATCTTTTTAACACGGTCTTTAGAACGTTGACACATACTGTGATAGTCAATAGACGTATAGGAAACTGTATGATCTTTGTCTTTCATATTATTGCTCCGATGTTATTAAAGCTCGTAGTTCATCCCCGCCCGGAACGCTTCTAAGACTTTCAAAATCTGACTCGCCTTTTAAAATAAGATCACTTAAGTCTTTACCTATACCACCCATTAAGCCTGTAGGTGGTACAAGTGATGCCAGAAGATACCCAGCAGGGTCTTGCCTAAACTGTGCATTTGCATATGGATCACCTAGCTTACCAAAAGAAGCTACTTGTATAGGTTGTGATATCGCGTCTAAAACTACTCCTTCAAGGCTAGGCTCTTTTTCTTCTTTACCTAACATCGATTGAGGTATTCCCCTTGCTTGATTAATTAAACCGTAACCTAAGCCAGCAAACATCATATAATCAGCTGCAAACTTTCCAGCTTCTTTGTAGTTTTTAGAAGCAATATTATCTACGACACCTACTTTAGCCATTTCAGCCTGTTTTAACGCAAACCCTGTTAAAGCCCATACAGGTCGAAACATTGGATTTTTCAAGTAGTTTAGTGGTCTACCTGCTGCGGAAATAAGTTGTTGTTCTCCTAGCCTGCTAAATATACCACGTAAAACAATTTCTCTTACTTGATCAGGCATATCATCAAGAGATGTTTTCTGTACTAAATGTTTCCTAATCAAAGCAGTTTCTTGCGGAGAGAAATAGTTTTCAAATTGTTTAAATTTACCTGTTTTTGCAGCTTGACGCATGGCGTTTAATGCGCCTCTAAGAACAATACCTTTACCTACTCTATCCATTGCTCTGAAACCAGAATACTTAAAAGACTTTTCCTGATACCACTCAGTTCCTTTTTGCAGCAAGCCTTTTTCCAGTGTCTCGTCAAACCCTGCTTGAAACTCTCCAATGTTTTTATTGTTACCCCCTATACCAAAGTCTTGAATCCTCATTCCTTCTTTCTGTAGGATTCCTTTCATAGTTGGGACAAAACCGTTCTTAACCATTGACACAGCAGCATCGTGTAAGTTTAGAAAAGCAGAGTCAAACTGGCCTAGCGTTCCACCATAACTCTGCCTCATAAAACTTTCTATGGCACTAGCAGGTCGACTACGCGCTCCTATATAAGTAGAGTTAGCCAAATCAGCCACTCGTTTACCAGTAATAGGAGAGTTAGATTGTTGCGCTATTGTATTTTCTAGCTCTTTAAAAAAAACGCCAGTATCTTCTTTAAGACCCAAGCTGGGACGTACTCTAAAAGATTTAGCAAGCTCAATAAGAGTTTGTTGTTTAGCTATTCGATTAACCTGCTCCAGTATAGGATTAGCATATTCGGCCAGCTCGTCGGGTTCCATAGATGAAGCAGGCTTTCTAACCCTTTCTTGAACACCTGTCTCTACTCTTCGACCTGTTTCAATGTCGGGACCAAGACCTTCATCTACATCTTTGGAACGTGTAGTACCAGACGCCCAATAAATTTCATCTTTTTGTACCTCTTCCTTAAACAATCTACTTGCTTCTTTTTGATGTACTTTACTGTCAGCAACCAAATTACGTAAAAGTGCATTAGCTTCTGCACTCATAGAAGAACCTTCTTGTAATATTGTTTTTAAATTTTCTGGTGACTTATACAAATCTAAAAACAATTTTTTAATATTATCGTTGTTAGCCCAATCAACTAACTCTGAAAAAGAATCTTTAACCTCATCAGAATAGTACTTGTTTAAAAACAATTCTTGTTTACGACCTGCTGTTTCAAAACTAGATTCAAACAACACACCTACTCTTGAACCAGCTACTTTAGACACTAAAGCAGAAACAGGACGAGCAAGACGGTCGTATATATTAATAGTGGCGCTGGGTTTAATATCGAAAATACCGCTCATAGCATTGCGGTCATACTGCATAAGCTCTTCAAAAGGTTTTGGTTTACGATATCGTTGAGGAAGAACAACTGCTTTTATAACATCTTCTGCAACACCAGCGTCTGTAAGTTCTCGTTTGATAAAGTCTCGGCGCTGCTGTGTAGTTGCATCAATCTTGGGCATAGCAGGTGGGTCAGCTACTTTAGTCTCTAACTCGTCCAGCTTTGTTTTTGCCTTGTCAAAGTTTTCTTGAGCCTTTTCAATTCTAGTTTCGTCACCAGACTCACTAGCTTTTCTTAAACGCTCTTCAGCATTATCCAGTTGTTTTGCAGCTTTATCCCATTGCTTACCTAACTTAGCCATTTCTTTTTCGTAGTTAGGAAGCTCAACTGATTCCCATTTTTCATACGATTCAAACTTAGGCCGTGCTTCTTCAACATCAAAACGCACAGCAGCATCGTCTGCAAAGTCTTTTACACCTTCAACAGTATCTAAATTAAACTCACGACCTTCTTTTGCGACTACAGCGGCAGGTGCTACTGGAGTTTTAGTCATACCCAAACCAGCAATATCTTGAACAGCGGAAGATACCTTTGTTGGATCTCTTGCTACTTGTGCAAAACCTAGCCCAGCCGTTGAAAGCTCTCCTGCCAAACGCACTCCACCGGCACCAAACAAACCCCGCTCTTCCATAAACTGTTGATTAGGATCGAGACGAGGATCAATCATAGCCAAAGCTTCTCTACCTGTAGGAATATCTACATCTAGTGTCTGTTCTAAAGCATACGTAACAGGAGAAGCAATAAGTGTAGCCACATCAGCAACAGCACCTACACCGGCAGCTGACATTTCTTGAATACCTTCTGCTAAGTTTTCAAGCACAGTGTCATCAGCACCTTCAATTAGTCTCTGAGCAGCCGCACGTTCTTGTTCAGCTACTGCAAACTCCTGCTCTAAACTAGCGCGCTCTTGTTCTCTTTCTTCAAAAGTCTGCCCAATAAACTGAGTTTCAAACTCATCTTTATCTAAGTCTGAATAGTATTTAGAATACAAAGCATCAGATAATTCTTTATCAGAAAGATCATCATAATCAGGATTCTTTTTTCTAAACTCAACTATATTCATTAAACTCTAATTCCAAGAGGATCTTCGGTGGAGGTCTCTGTGGTTTTTTCTAAAGGCTCAAACGTTTTTTCTAGTTCCGTTAGCTCTGTTTGAATTGATTCTTTTTCTTTTGCAAGAGCTTCATTTTTAGCCGCAGTAGCTAACTCAAGTGCTCTTTCTATCACTTTTGGATTTGTGGCTTTTACATCTGGTCGTATAAAATCTGTCATTCTTGCAGAGCTAACTTCTTCAATCGCCTGAACAATAAATTGTTTTGCTTGCTGGTTAGATGCGGGCTTATTTAGTTCTTTATCTATACTTACTAACCTACTATTCAAGGTTTTAATTCTACTGTTTGTAGTAGCAATCATAGTAGCATTAGCACTAGACAAAGCCCTATCAAGAGAATCAAGTTGCCGCCAAGCCCTTTCACGTTCACCTGTGTTCCATGTACCACCTTCTTCAAAGTTTGGCTGGCTTTCGTTAATTTGATCTAACTGCTCTTGAAACTGAGCTTGTTGGTTCTTAGGTAAAGCGTCAATACGTTTTTGAATAGAAGGAATATTTAAAGGTGCTTTAGCGTCTTTTATGCGTTGCTCACGCTTTAAAAGATAATCTTCGTGTAGCATACGATCAGTTTCAAGTTTTTGAACAACGTCACTAAACCCTGCTGTTTTAGCATTCTCTACAAACTGTTCTTTGTTTTCTTCTGGAACCGCATAGTAAGCATCTGCAATAGCTTTTTCTCTTTGTGCTTCTAGTTTTATTTGACGCGCTGTTCTTTCGTCTCGTAATTTATCAGCTCTACCAATTAAAGCAGAAGGATCTTCTTGACCTGTCTGTCTAGCAACGGCAACCATTGCATCTTCAAGTTCTTTCATCCTAGCTGGATCAGTTTCTTGCATAAGCTGTTGCTGTATTACAGAAATACTTTCACGCCCTTGTTGCTTAACGTTGACCTTTGAAGTTACAGCAGCCTTAGCAAACATATCAGCAATGTCTGTTTTACCTTGAAGCCTGTACTGTTGTTCAAGCCTAGTAAGTTCTGCAGGATTGTTAATGTTAGACTGCAAGAGCTGTTGAACTTGTGCTTGCTCTGCTTTTTCTTCTCGTTGCATACGCATAATACCGGGAGTCATCCCAACACCACGCGCAGCCTCAAACAAGCCTTGCTGATAAGAAGGCTGAAGTAGACCTTGTAAAAATGTTTGTGAGAATTTAGCCACGATTAGCCTCCCAGAATAGTATCAAGTAAGCTACCAAACAAAGAAGTAACTCCACCACCGCTTGTCTCAACAGGATTAAACATACCACCTAACAGTCCTGTTCCTACTTGTCCCAGCAGGTTAGCTCGTGCCTGTTCAGCAATCAGTCTAGCCTCAAGACCACTCATCATAGTTTCACCGTACTGCCCCGCACCGAACAACTGAGCCTGCTGTTGCAACTGCGGGTAAAGCTGTGCCGCTTGTTGTACGTTCAGCATCTGTGCTTGCGGTATGTATGCACCTGTGATAGCACCCAGACCAAGTTGTTGCTGTGCCTGTTG
>Ga0208434_1001069_pt1 | contig 11613 bp, 4 predicted proteins | sample 13_taG_FD_184086 | JGI IMG/M metagenome (GOLD analysis project Ga0208434, IMG submission 184086) | Marine viral communities from the Subarctic Pacific Ocean - 13_ETSP_OMZ_AT15268 metaG (SPAdes) (version 2) | ecosystem: Environmental > Aquatic > Marine > Oceanic | place: Pacific Ocean | collected... | reverse complement strand
AGTTAAGTGCATTTTGCCTATTGGCTTCGTTTTGTGTTGCAGTATTAACTGTATTTATTTGCCTACGCCAAGCTGCATTAGACTGATTAATCTGTGCTTGCATTGTAGAATTAAATTTATCTCTAGCATCAACAATAGACGTATTGTACCTTGCTTGAGCATTTTGTTCATTTACATTAAATTGTCTCATAGCAGCTACCCTATTAAGATTCTGATCTCTAACAGTAGCTCCTAATTGAGAAAAGAATTGATCTACTTGATTTTCAGATTGTGCATTAAATTGTTTTCTAGCATTATCTGCCGCAGCATCTGTAAACAAAGATTGTGTTTTAGCTTGATATTGTAATACTTCACCTTGCTGTTTATTTGTAAGGTTTGCCATATCTAATTGTAAAAAAGCTTGAGCATTTAAAACTTCAGCTTGTTGTCTATTGTTTAAGTTAGCCATATCCATACTTGCATAAGTAGCAGCATTTGTAAGTGCAGCTTTCATGTCTGCATCTAAGTTTGTTAATGTTAAGTTTTCCATAATCTTAGCATCATTTAAATTACGTGTCTGTTCTTCTGTAAATGTAAGATTGTTTTGTTCTGCTAATCTTGCAGCATTTACAACTTTTGCTTGTTGTGCATTAGTAAGTTCTTGACCTCTAATAGCAGCTTCTACTTGCGTATTAGCTAAAGCTGTTTGTTGCTTATTACTTAAATTAGATAATTCTACTTGTAAGTTTGCAGCAGATTCTGTCAATCTTGTTTGTTGTTCATTACTTAAATTTATATCGTTTAGTTCTGCATGTCTTGCAGCATTTACTAAATTAGTTTGCTGTGCAAAACTTAACTCTTTATCTTGCAGTGCATATTTTAATTGTGCGTTGGCAAGTGCAGACTGTTGCATGTGAGATAGGCTAGTAGATTGTAAAGTAAATGCATTAGTAGAATTTTGTAGTGCACTTTGTTGTCTGTTGTTTAGGTTTGCTAAAGCTATGTTTTGTGCAGCAGCAGCATTTGCTAAAGCCACTTGTTGTTTATTGTTTAAATTAGTTAAGTTAATCTGTGCAAACATCTGTGCATCTTGTGCAGCTACTGGAATAGATGATTCCATTGCAGCTTGCATAATTGCAGCACCTGCCATAGAACTTGCAGATAAACCTCTTTGAGCCATGACTGCTTCAGCATTTCTTATTGCAGCAGCAGCATATACTGGTGTTTTGCCATCTGCAAACTGTGACATAAGATTTGTTAATTGACCTTGTACAGTAGCTTCTACAGGTACTTCAGACATTTGTTGTTGTTGTGCTTGTGCTTGTGTTCTAGTAAACTCATCACTACTTGTCTGAGCAGCAGTCATCTGTGCCTGTGCATTTAAATCAGACATTACTTTTGCTTCGGCTTGTGCTACGCTTTCTGGTAGTTTTTGAGCTGTTGCTAATTGTTCTGCAGATACTGTGCCTTTTGCTTCGTTTATAGCTACATTATAATCTGTAGTTACTTGATTAGCTTCTGGTATTGCTTCACTTAAAGTAGCCCCAGACATATTTGTAGGTTCTTTTGTAAGTTCGGCTTTTTTAATTTCTATACTATCTGCCCCAGGTTTTATCCCTGCCAGTGTTTCATTAGTTATTGTAGCGTTGGCATTTACAGCACTTGTTTGAGCTTCAGCACTATCAGAAAGAGCATTTGTTTGTTGTGCAGATAAAGCTAAATTATTTATATTTCCTTGCGTATTTGTTGTTGCCTCTACAGTATTTGCATCAGTAGCCGTAGGTACAGTAGCAGATAAATCTCCAGAAGCTGCTATTTTTGTAGCTGCAGCAGGGTCTGCTCCTAACTGTACGCCTGCAGTAGTTTCTAACTCACCAGAAAGCACACCCATATTTTGTGGGTTGTATGTTTGACCTGGAGCTAAAGTAGGTGCTTTACCTGTAAGACCTGCATATTGGTCCATTTGATTTATTACGTCTGAGTATGCACCCTCAATACCTGTACCTTGTCCTCCAGTTACAGTATCATTACCTGCACCACCCTGTACAGTATCTGTTTTTGTTCCTATAGTTTTACTTGTTCCATCACTATAATACACTATAGACCTACCATCACCTAAAGGCACTACATTTAATACTGTTTTATCATTATCAGTATTACCACCTACAACTTCAGTAGTTCCATCAGCATACCTTACACTAGTAGTACCGTCATTATTTTTTTGACTGCCTACCATAACTTTATTTCCTTCATTTTTTACAGAATTAACTTCTTCTCCTGGTTTACTAGAGGTTACAATATTACCATCTGCATCTTTGAGTTCTATAAATGTTTCTCCTGTATCTCTGTCTTTCCATGTAGTTCTAGTACCACCACTAGTTAAATTAGCTGTATTCATTGCATAATATTGATCTAGACCTGCTGCTCTCCAATCAAATTTATTTGTATTATCTGTACCAGTAGCACCACTTACAGTATCAGTTCCTGTACCACTAGCTGCTGCTGTACCACTAGCTGCTGCTGTACCACTAGCTGCTGCTGTACCACTAGCTGCTGCTGTATTATTAGTTGCTGCTGTATTATTAGTTGCTGCTGTATTATTAGTTGCTGCTGTATTTAAAAAAGAAAGGTCTGGAACTCCTAACCCACTCCCACCTAACCCTGAAAGGTTTATTCCTGAAAGGTTTAAGTTTGACATGTCAAAACCTGTACTAGCTAAACTTGTATTACCTGCTGTATTACCTGCTGTATTACCTGCTGTATTACCTGCTGTATTACCTGCTGTATTACCTGCTGTATTACCTGCTGTATTACCTGCTGTATTACCTGCTGTATTACCTGCTGTTAATGTAGTTGCAGGAGCCACTTTAGTAGGAGAAGTAGAAGGATTACTAGCCTGATACTGTTTAACCATATCCCCTATCTGAGATTGAGTTAAACCACCAAGAAACATGTTTTGCCTAGCTAAAGCTCCTGCTCTCATTTGCTTTTCTTTTTTTGTCAATGGTTTCTTTGGCATATCTCTTCCCTCTAGCCTATAATTATTTTAAGTAGTAACCCTATTACAGAAACACTAGCCCCTATAAGTATAGCTTCTATCCTGTACAGTCTTTTATCTATTGCCTCATACCTACTTGTACAAGCATCTACATGATCGTCTATTTTTTGGTTTACAGTTGCAGTTGTAGCTTTAGGCATGGGTTCTCCTTATTTATATTTGTGTAGCATGTTCGTCAGAAGTATGACTAGCTGCTGTAGTAGAATTAGCACCTCTAGTGCATCCTGTTAAAGTATTGCCTGTAATATCTGTATAAGTTATTTGTTCTTTACCTATTTGTATTGTTCCAGAACTTGTAAAAGGATTACTTCTTTTAACTCCAATTTCATTTACACCTGCACTTATATCTGCAGTAAGGCTATTAGCACCTTTAAAATCTGCATTTGCAACCCAAGATAAATCACCATTTTCAGCTTCATTAACTTTATACTTATTTCCCCAGTAATCTGCTTTGTCATCTATACCGTAAATTATTCTAGCATTACTAGAATTAAGATCAGCTATATATAATTCAGGGTTATCTGTAGGACCTATAACAGCTCTATCAGATTCTAAAGTAATATCTTTATCATCTGGATATAAATATAAACTTACATTATCGCTTTTTCTTACTATTGTTTTCATAATTGACTCCTTTATGTCGTTGTTACTACTTGTATTGCAGTAGCACTTATTGCTCTACCTACTTGTGTATTACTTGTAGAAGTGGTAGTTAATGCGGTATTGCTATCTAAGTAATAGGTAGAACCTATAGTTAATCCTGATTGGTTGTCATCAATTCCTGCTTCTAAAGCAACCCCTACAGCATTACCACTAGATGCCGCAAAATTAGCAAACCCATCAAAGTTAGCTTTTGTACTAGCTACAGGAAGATTAATTATATATGTTAATCCATGATTATCATCTGTACTATCTTTTGAAGTAATTACATATTTACCTGCATCAGGATCATATATTAAATTTGTTGCAGCAACTGAATTATTATCTCTTCCACTTTCAAGTTGTGTAGCAGTTGATGCTGTAATTTGTGTCCCAGTTCCTGTAACAGCAAATGGTATATAGCGAAGTTTAGTATCAGAATCACTTCTTGTTACAATAATTACATTTTCACTTCCTGTATCAGATGTTGCTATACCTGAAATATCGTAAAGCCTATGATTATGATTAATAAGTTCAGTACTTCCATACCAAGGATTTGTACTAAAATTTGGTCTAACAAGGTGTCCATATAGTTTGCTACTTCTGTTATGGAAAACAACACTAGCCTCAAGACTAGGTATGTAAGCACTCTGAATTTCAGAACGCACACCAGTATTACCATAGTCTGCATTTTCTTCACTTGACCATGATAAAGCATTAGTTCCTGCAGTAATAGTTCCTTGTTGTATTTTCATTTTTGTTGAATCTCCAGGGTCTGAATAAAATGCTAAAGTTTTATTTCTTTTTGAATTAAAATGAGCACTAGCTATGTCAGTTTGGTTAGAAGAATTTAAAAATTGTTCAGTACCATAAGCTACAGTATTAGTAGTTCCCCCTGTAATTTGTGCAACAATTCCACCACATTTTTCTGGACTAGCTTCTGTAAAAAATACTATTAAACATCTTGCTTGACCTGTATCATATACTACAGTCTGTTGTCTTACTTGAGAAGAATGATATGTTGCTGCTGTTCCAAAAGCTACAGAATTAGTAGTACCTCCTGTAATTGTAACAACTCTAGCCCAACCCTTATATGATCCATCTGAATCAGTATTGTAAACAACAAGAGCTCTATCTACCCCTTCATCATAGCCTGAAGCTATGTTTCTTGCCCCATTAATGTATGTTGAGGTAAATGCTACAGGAGTTCCCCATGATATATCATTAGTTCCACTACTATATTGCCCAACAACACCTTTACCATATCCATTATCGTCTAAGTCAGAATAAAAAGCAACATATCTATCAGTATCAGGATCATACATCAGATCATGATATTCTATATCGCCTGTATAATGATCGTTAGTTTTTTTAGTATTTATTTCTGAGCCTACAATAGCTTTAATTTTACCAGAGGTAGTATCTATCTCAATAGGAGCACCTGCAGTAATTGCACCGTCTGCCTCTGCATAAAAATCAGATTCTTCTTCTTGTAACTGTATTTGTGTAGCTGATACAGCCGTACCTAAAAACTGTAATGCTCTTGCATTACCTGCTAAACCTATAGCACCTGCACCATTTGTAAATATTTTAGAACTTACAGTAAGAGAAGAGTGTCCTTCAGATATACCACCAGGTATAACTATTTTACCTGTAGCACCATCTGATATTGCAGCAGCAGCTATACCTAAATAGTTTCTATTGTCTAGGTTTGAAGTTGTTGTATTAGTGTATCTTACAGTGCCGTATGATAACTTACTAGAATTACTAACATTATATGTACCTATTAAAACACCTTTACCTGTTCCAAAACTTGCAGCACCGCTATTAAATCTATTATCATTGGCACTTAAAACCCCACCAGTTGCCACTGAAAATGAACTTGCTCCTAAAGTTAAAATTTTATATGTAAGGTAATCTCCACTATCTTCATCTCTATAAAAATAGTATGCTTTATTACTATTGCCATCATACTCAATATCAAAACTGCTTGGATTACCGCTAGGGTCCCATATATCAGCATTACCAGTAAAGGCTATAGTATTTGTAGTTCCACCTGTAACAGTTCCTATAATGCCTTTTACTGCATTACTGTCTGACGTATTTTTGTAAGCAACAAAAACTTTATTGTTTTCTGTATCATAACAGGCAGATACTCGTTCTCCACCATCACCTGCATCTATAATTGAATCTGCACCTGCTGTTACAGTCGGTGAACCTGATGAGCCTGTTGACTGTATAACTTGAGCAGTTACTTGACTAGAATTGGTACCATCTGCGTAAATTACTACTGACCTGTTTGTATCAGGGTCAAAAATTAAATCAGTTAGTGGGCTAGTTTGAACTTGATTTGTAAATAGTGTTGTTGCAGCACCTAGAGTATATGTACCATCACTTGTGTCATGGAATAAAGGTTGTACATATCCATTATGAGCAGCTGTACCACTACCCCCTGAATAAACAACAATAACATAGTTTGTAGATGTATCATAAACACAATGATAACCCATTGGGTTTCCATAGGTAGCATTACTAGGATTAGGAGCAAAAACAGTTTCAGCAGCAAAAGTTATTGTTGTTCCTGATATTGAACCACTTCTTATACCGCCTGCACCATCAGAAGCTCTGTAAGTTACATGGATTCTATTACCGCCTGAACATATATGTGGTTGGTCATCTATTGCACTTGATTCAAACACAACTGGTGTTCCCCAAGTTATAGTACCATCTGACCATGTACCTGCAACTGCTGTTCCATAGCTACTACCACTAGAATCTTTATATACCATAACAAATGTGCTTGAGTTTGATTCAAAGGTAGTGCTAACATTTGCTCCTGTGGTATCAGAATTATCCATTGTAGAAAATACATCACTAGGACTTGATGCTAAAGTGGTAGTTTCAGCAACTTCTTTTGCTTTACCTGCAGCAGTAAGTACAACTGGTTTTCTAATAGCTATAGCACCATCTGCAACCATGTCTACAGTGCCGCCACCTCCTGCATCAGCCCAAGAAAGAGCATTAGAACCATCTGTTTTTAAAACCTGTCCATCTGAACCATCTGCATTAGGTAATACCCATACTTCATTAGAAGCTATAGCATCTGGAGATTTAAACCCTACATAGTTTGCACCATTAGCTGCTAACTCTTGAAATCTAAGTTCTGTACCATTTCCTGTACTTGTACCATGTGGAGCAAAGCTAATACCATTTGCAGCTACAACTGCTGTAGTGTCATTTCCATCTTCGTCATATTCTATGCTTACATCTTGATCTGAACCAAGATAAATTTTCTTATCGTCTGCAATATATAAGTCACCCCATTCAAGAGATGTACTACCTAAATCAGCACCACCTGAAGCATCAGGTACAACTGCTGTAGTAGCAGTAATTGTAGTGCCTTGTACCGTACCTGCTACAGTTAATCCGCCAGAAGCTAGTGTCATTAAATCCGTGTCAGATGTATGACCTATTGTAGTTCCGTTAATAATAACATTATCCACAGTTAATGTGGTTAACGTTCCTAAAGATGTAACATTACCTTGTGCTGCTGTAGACAATGTTCCTGCTAAAGTTCCACCAGTTACTGTACCTGTAGTAGTAATAGCAGAAGAACCTACATCTATAGCACCAAAATTAGATGATATAGAACCACCATCTAAAGCACCCACAGATGTTATGTTTGTCTGAGCAGCAGTTGTTAATGTACCTGCAATGTTACCAAAAGCTACATTACCTGCTGTGCCACTAAATACTTCTGAAGAGTTTGTAGCATCTGGTATAAATGTAAATGCACCTGCAGAATCATCATAGCCAAAGAAACCTACTTTAGCAGCAGAACCTGTATGATACCTAAACTCAATACCTCTGTCTTTATTGTCATCAGAGCCTGGAGCAGTATCACCACCTAATGTAAAAATAGGATCATCAATAGTTACTGTTGTAGAGTTTACAGTTGTTGTAGTACCATTAACAGTAAGATCACCTGTTACAGCTAAATTACCTGCAGCAGTAGCATTAGCACCACTAAATGTTAGTGCAGTAGTAGTACCTGATTTAAGTATTAAATTACCTGAAGTATTAGTTGCACTACCAAATGTAGTACCTGCATCCTTAAAGAATATGTCTCCACCGTCTGCATCTAGTATAATGTCTGTTGTAGCGTCTAAAGTAATAGTGCTACCAGAATCTATCTCAGCAATAACAGGGGTTGTTAATGTTTTGTTTGTTAAAGTATCTGTTGTTGCTTTACCAACTAAAGTATCTGTAGCTGCAGGTAGAGTTAAAGTAACATTGCCTGAGTAAGCTGAGTGTGCTGCAGATTGTAATTGTGTGTAGTGAGCATTACTTGACTCACAATAGAATTTAATATTAGAAACAGAGCCACCATTTTTAAGAACGATTTCACCTGTTTGTATATCTACATTACCATCTATTCTTACAACACCAGAACCATTTGGTGTAAGTGCTATATTACCATTAGATGTAGAAACTAAACCATTACCATTTACATCTAAATCACCACCTAGTTGTGGAGTTGTATCTTCTACAACGTTACTAATTTCTGTGCCTGCAGAAATACCTGCAATAAGTGTGCTTCTAGTAATCTTTTTTAAGCCACCACCAGAAGTATCTACAGCTAATAAAACATCATCATTTGCTACAGTAGATATTTCAGATAAATCGCCTACTGCTGTAGGATTATAATTTGTACCATCAGCAATAAGTAAATTACCTGAAGTGTTAGTAGCCATAGTAAGATCATCACCAGATATAGTAAGATCACCTGCAATAGTTAAGTTTCTTATACCAGTTAAATCTTTATTTGAATCTACTACAACTGCTTTTGATGCTACAACTGTTCCTGCTGTAGAGCCATCAAGTAAATTTAATTCTGCAGCCGTTGATGTAACGCCATCAAGAATATTTAATTCTGCTGCTGTTGATGTAACACCGTCTAATATATTTAATTCTGCAGCTGTTGATGTAACACCATCTAATATATTAAGTTCTGCTGCAGTAGAGGTTACTCCATCTAATATATTTAATTCTGCTGCAGTAGAAGTTACACCATCAAGTATGTTTAACTCTGCACCTGTAGAAGTTATTGTGGTGCCGCCTAAAGTAAGTGAACCTGATATATCTACATTACCATTTATATCTACAGTAGTAGCAGCTATCTGTATCTCTGTATCAGCAACTAAATCTAATTGTCCATCGGCAGAAGAATTGATGTATATTGCAGTATCTCTAAATTGTATTTTTTCTGTGGTGCTTAATAGTAGATCATCAGAAAACTGAAAGTAATCTTCATCTTCCATCCAAGTAATAACACCATCATTAGAGTTAGCATTAAATGTAACTGCTATATCTGTGTCAGCACCTGTACCCATACTGATAGTATTACTAAATAGTGTTGAAAGGGGTCCACCATCTCCTGCTGTACTACCATCATGGGTATGTCCAGTAGATACATGAAAAGCTGCCAATATTTGGTTAAACTCATTGTTACTATGAGCTGCTGTTATTGTATCTCCTGTAGTAAAACTCGATTGTCTTGCTGAATAGCCTGCCATTGTTTATCTCCTACCTGCTGCTGCAAATTCTAAACTAAAACCTTTTAGTGAATAAGGGTTACATGTTTCTGTGGCTGAATCAGTAAATTGTAATGCTACTGCAAAACCAGAACCTACTATAGGCTGTCTTACTAATACAAATTCTGCTCCCCCATATTCTGCTGTTCCATAAGAAGCACTACCATATACGGCTGCACCTTCCTGTGCTCCTGCTATTGATATGCTGTCTGGATTTAAAACGTCATCAGAGCCATAATCATACTCTAAACCTAAATTGGTATCTAATGATCCTTCTGGTCTATAATTTAATATTGCTCTGTGAAATCTTTTTCTAATACCTGGGTCTCCCATAGTCCAGTGTGCTGATTTATATCTTCCTTTTATTGTAAGGGTAGAATCTCCTGCATTAGTAAATGTACTTCCTGTTTCTTGTTTATATATAAACCCATCATAACCACCATGCACTGTAGTTTCTACATTAGATATATAACCACTATCAGCACAATTAGGTTTTATTCCTTTTACTTCTGAAAATTCCCACCTATCACCTCTCCATACAGCTATAATACCTTTACTTTCTGTTTCTGCCGTTCTGTCTGAAAAGAAAATTCTGTATTGTGTTTTAGCTCTTATAACTACGGATGTTATAGTATCTGCTGCATTGGTGTAATTTAATGCTGTAAATTTTCTTTGTACTGGTCTAGATATTACTCCTAATTCTACATCACCAATTTTTTCTGTACCTGCAACTGTTCTTAAACCATCTGCAGATAGGAAAATAATATCACCGCCTACTTCTTGTATACTTTGAGGTGCAACACAGCCTACGTTAGTTGTTACTGGTTGCATTTGAAAGTCTGATATGCTATTTCCTACTAACCTAAATATTGCATTAGTACAAAATATGTAAAGTTGTTCTCTAAATACTTTTAATCCTACTATATCACTAGTTACTGATATAGAGCCTGCACCTTTAGCAGCACTAAACTCTCCTTCTGCATACGGAGCAGAAAATATTACTTTTTGAGGTGCGGCAGACATACCTGCATAGAAAGCATGGTTTTTAAATATTTTTACATACTTAGGATTGGCAGGTGCTCCTGTACCACTAATATCTGTTACTGAACTATTGTCATAAGAAGATGCATTGTTAGCACCATCAGCCCATATTATTTTTTCTGTACCACTCATATTGTAAACATCAAAATCATATCTGCCTGCACTAGTTCTACCTGTATCAATAGAGCTTACGGCACCACTACTACCTAGTTTAAATACTTCTGTACCCCTAGCTGCTATAACTTTATCTTTATAGATAGCAGACATAAGTATTGCACCTGTAGTGCTTCCAGATGTAACTTCATTTGTATTAAATTTAGCAAAGCCATTTATTCTTCTGTAACCACCACCTATATCTGGTTCAAAGTTTGTCAATTCTAAAGCTTCTCCTGGTTGCATTTCAAACATGGACTTGTTCAGTACAAGACCACCTACTAAATCAACTACATATGGGTTTAACATATCTGCCATTAGACTGCAAACATGTAATTTTTACGGTTAAGCAAATCGGTTCTCATTCTTTGTAAGCCAAAGCTATACTCTTGTAAGTATACTTGTGCTAATTGTGGGTCAGAACGTGTAAGTAAAGTATAGTAAGCTGCCCTTTTTACTATAAGGTCGTGGTAACGAGTTGGTAAGCTAGGCGTATCGCTTGAACCAGATAAATCTGTAGGGGCAGTATAATAATCATACTCCACTGTATAAGAACTTTTATCTGGAACAGGTGATACCCCAAACGTAAGTGCTGTAGCAGAACTAGTAGTCCTGTATACACAATCAGGCTCTGCAAAATGGTCTGGGTTTTGGTGTTTGTCAGTATTGGCAACACGCTGTCTCCATTCATCCTCATTTAAATATTTTAAGCTTTTAGGATGAAAATTTTCTTTTACGCTTACGTTATCTACAAGTACTGTGGAAGATGCTGTAGAATTTTTTATTGTTAAAAAGTGTTGTGTAGCAGATGCTTCAAAAGTAAAGTTGTGATAACTTAGATCACCTTCATCATTTGATCCACCTGCAGATGTATATGTGCCTGTCACTACATCAGTAGCTAGTGCACTTGTGCCTACAGAAACATCAAGGCTAGGGCTAATAGCTGTACCAGATTCACTAGCATTTTTCATAGCAAATGATACCATGTATTGCCTACCCCTAGTTAAAGACACTGCTTGGTAGACTGCAGATGTTCCTGAACCTGATGCTAAAGATAGTGCACCTGAAGAATATGTAGCATCTCCAGTGCCTGAGTTTGATTCTGTCCAATTAGTTATATTACTTGTAAATTCACCATTAGTTATAAGT
>Ga0208434_1001054_pt1 | contig 11730 bp, 29 predicted proteins | sample 13_taG_FD_184086 | JGI IMG/M metagenome (GOLD analysis project Ga0208434, IMG submission 184086) | Marine viral communities from the Subarctic Pacific Ocean - 13_ETSP_OMZ_AT15268 metaG (SPAdes) (version 2) | ecosystem: Environmental > Aquatic > Marine > Oceanic | place: Pacific Ocean | collected... | reverse complement strand
ATAGCCGTTCAATTTCGTCCGGGTCTTGTGTAGCCGCCTTGAACCCGCCTTGGCAGACTGGCCGCTTTTTTACATCGCACGGAAAGACCGGATATTCCTCGGCTATCTCAAGTGCTGTGCTTATTAAATCCATTACAATGCTCCCTCAAACATAAATAAAGTCACGCGGTTCGCGCACCTTTAACCAATCCGACCAATCCTCTTTCTCAGAAAAGGCAACGCGGAACAGCGCAAGCATCGTTTTGTCGTCTTTTGTGATTAACTTAGCCAGCCCAGCCCGCCCTATTGCTCTTTTCAGCCTACTCAATGTCTTAAAAAGAACAACGCGAACCTGCTCGCGGCTAAGTCTATACTTGCGTGACAAAGAGGCTTGAGACTTTCCGTTGATTGCATACTCGACAAAAATTGCTCGGTTGCGCTCATATTGGTACAGACGCTGTTTGGCGACTTTAGGCGCAAAGTTCGCGCGAGAAAGTGCCAAGCGATATGTCAAATCATCAAGTGCTTTATCTGTGCCGCCGAGTTCAATAATGAAGAACTCCCGCACTCTCTCCATATAATCTTCAAGGTAAACACGCGCCTCCATCGAGGACTGCGACCCGTCACCAAAATAATTTTCTATAATATCCATTTACAAACTCCCACGTTTGTTCCCCCGTAAGAAGTCAGGCCGATGCGGTACGAGGGAGGGAAACCGCACCGGCCCTTCTTGCTACTGCTTAGAACTCATCATCCGATGAGGGAGCAGGAGCTACTGGCGCGTCAGGCAAGGAGACGCCTGTGCCGCCTGTGCCACCAATCTCAGCTAGTTCGGCTGGACGGTCAATCAGTTTCTCGATTGTCAGCGTCGGGACATTTGTGTTGCCCTTGCCAACTTTGGTCGGCACTGCACCAGAGAAGCTGACCACAGCCACTTGACCGTCGGTTGGGTTCATTTCTTCCCAATCGGCATACAGCTTTTGAATGGCCATAGTCGCACCGACTGATGATGTTCCCCACTCGCGGCAAGGCTCGTCGCCAAACATATCTTTTGACATGATGTTGACCTTAAAACCACGCTTCCAGTCGTCACCTTCTGGACGCGGTGCTGGGTTCTCCAAGTCTGCATCCATTACCCAATCTGGTGCTTGGCCCTGTGCGAGATAGCACCAGCCAGTTTGGATGTTGCCAAGGTCGAAAGCCGCCTTGGTGAATTGGAAAGCACCGTCAGCCGTTGACCAACTGGCAGTGCCAGCCATGTAACGAACATATGGTGTGTAGCCACCGCTACCACTTGGAGAATTTGAAAAACTTAAAGGCATAATATACTCTTTCTTGCATTTTGCAGTTTGAATGAAGCCACCGATTAAACCCCGAAAACGCGCTTGGCTTCGTTACGCATTAACGGGTCATTCCAGTAAAAGCTGGAATAGCTTGGGGCGAAGATGCTGGCAAGTTCCATCGGGTCATTTGATAGACCCAAGAACGTCTCCATTCGCTTCGCCGCAACTTTGAAGTCCTCGACCAACTCTCTGGCCTCGGTCTTATCCAGTTCGTATGTCGCCCACTTCTTCGGAGTGACATAGCAGAAGATGATGTCGTGTTCAGGTCGCATCGCTTGATATAGTGCGCCCTGACGTTTGTGGTTGTCGGTGATGTCTGATGGCATCCGCCCAGTTGTCTTTAAGTCAACTGACAACTTGCGGCCATCGACCTCGAACTCGAAATCGTCGTAACCAATTACTGGCACGTCGATGCCGATGTCAAGTTCGAGCTTGTTCTGGGTGGAGACGGGCCGACCAAATTGTTGCATCGCTTCCACCCCGTTTTTGATATAATCAGGGATTTGCTCTCTGGCCTTTTCTCGCTCGCCTTTATCGACGACAAGCACGGTGTCTTTGTTGAACCGCTTAACGCCCTTGTCGATTGCTTCCTCGATGGTGATGCCGAACTCGTCAGTAAGATAAGCCTCGATGCCCTCCTCTGCCGCCAGCCCCCGTGCCATATTTGCATTGGTGGCTGACCGGAACCGCATCGGATACCGCAACAGCCAAGCGGCTGTGTCGGTGCGGAACATATCAACCATCGAATAACTCAGATGCTTGATGCCGTGTGCTTTGAACGCGCTCATTTTAACTCTCCCATTTTTATTTTTTGCGCGTTTTTATCGCTAAATTTCTCAAGAGATTTAATTGTGTTCTCCATTTCATCAACGGCTAATTTTGCCCAATAAATTGCCTGACGCACATCTGTCATAGCGTGATTGGGGCCGTTCATTTCGATATTGGCCGCACAATTTTGAACCGCAAACTCTGATTGTTTCAAGTAGTTGTGTGACCAAAGATTATGTTTTATGGATTTTGCTTTCATTTAATAACCCTCCCTCCGAGACCGCTTACGCGGTCTCCCATTCAACTGTGTTATTACAGGCTTCTTTTGCTTCGCGCAGTGTATTATAACAATCGTGACACTCACCGTTTTCCCAAACTCGCCATACTGGATAGCTGTCCCATCCGTTTCCACCGTTACCTTCGATAGTAATGCGACCATCTGTGCTAGTGTAGCTCCCAGCAAAATCTTTTTTCCATTTAAGCATTTTAACATTCCCTTCGTTTCAATTTGTTACCCTCTCTTTATAGGGTGTGTCACAAAGTGCGTCAACAATAAAATGCAATTAATTTGAAAAAAATCACATCGCCACATCAGCCGCAGAAATCGTGACCCGACAGTCATCAATCTCGGTTGACCACATCACGGTCACGCGGTTGGCGAGGTAGTCGTCCTCGATGACCTTGCAGTGTTGCAAGACATCCAAGACGCCCTTGACCTTGTTGTCGATGTCAGACTTGCGCGATGACAATGAGCCATCCTTGCGCCGAGGCCGACCGACCACAATCTCGATATTGAACGGGTAGTCAATCTCTGGCCGTGGCTCCAATTCCAATGCCAGCGCAACCTGACCCAGCCAGTCCGTGTATTTCTTGGAGCGATACATTCGCCGACCACTGATGCGCCACAATGCGTTGACGCTCGGTGGGGTCGGCAGATGATAGGTGTAGACTTTATTTACCACGCCGCAGACCCATCGCGAGGTCGAGTGGGCTGACCTTTGAGCCAGTCACCTCAACCAGTCGCAACATAATCTCTGGGCGCGGCATACGCGACCCCAGCCGGTATTGCGTGATGGCTGACCGACTGACCCCAACAGCGTCCGACATTTTCTGGTCTGTCATTTGATGTGCGCTCATGTATTCACTTAAAGTCATTTCTAATACCCCATAATATCTTCGAGCCGCCAGATTAGCTTCTCGACCAAATCTTCGTCAGTAGTCTCGCCACGCATACGATGTGCATAGGCCAGCGTTTCTTTGACATCGTTGAAAATATCCGCGAAAGCCTCACGGTCAGGCATACCAGTCCACTTGTCAGTCATCAACCAATCTCCGTGTCTTCGATAGGCCGCTTGTCAAATTCGCGCAGTTGCCTTGTCCCAGCCTCCAGCATATTCATAAGCTGGTCGCGGTTCAGTGCCACGACAAAATAATCGTCGCCGTGTTTAACGCAAAGCTCCGACGGAAACCGACGCATCGGGCAGGGCCGGATGTATGCCAAGTCTGCTCTCGGCGTTTCGGCTGGTTGAACTGGTGTGTCGCTACTCATCGCAACTAACTCTCCGTTTTCATCGTGATGCTCAATCATATCTCTCTCCTTATATCCGAATTTTCACAACGTGACAACCTTAGTCGCCACGCTCAATAATTGCTTTCTTGCCGCGCTCCAAAATCCACAGTGCCTCTGGCAGATGCCCAAACGTCACGGCGGTCAGTTCGTTGCCATCGTGGTCATACCCGACTAGAACGAAAGCCTGTAAGTGTCCAATCAGCGACAGCAGTGTCGCGTCTGCGTCAACGTCTTGCTGGACGCCATCGCCGGTAAAGTCAATCACATCACCCATTGCACATCCTCCTTGCGCTCAATTTTGTTCATCATCTTTGCCAGACGTATTTTACTGCTGGGCAAAACTATATCGACCCGCTCCAACTGGCGATGATGGGTGTAGAACCGCCGACTATGAACTGTGCCACAGTTCACAATCGACAGTCGTTCCAACTCACGCTCGGCGTCAGCCCGCGTTGCGTGATAGACCCAGAACTCCTTCTGGTCGTCAAGATGCCGCCATAAAATCATAGACGGTAGAACCGACGCATGACTGCTGTCGTCCCTGTCTCGTGTTCAACCCGTGCGTCGTGCATCATATATTCAGACTTAAAGTCTGCGACACCTTGGGCTTTGCCATCGGCAGTCTCGGCCTCGATGAGATAGCGAAGCCAGTTGCCTTGCGGTTCAATGCGGTATGTTTTGTATGATGTGTTCATTACTCTCTCCATAGATATGCGTGATGGACATCAAAGCCCTCGACGCTGACAAACTCGACGGTGACACTATAGTCGCCGCCCATCTTTTTGTGCATACGCTCAAGCCAATCTTGTGCGTCTGCCTTCTGCTCGAATAGCCGACCAAAGTATTCTGGTAGCTTCTTCGTCGCCCTCTTGATTGGATTGGCCACCTTCGCCCTCCCCTATTTGACCAGTGGGTCGAGAACCCACCCAGCCATTAAAATCCCGTATGCGATGGCGATAAACGCCACCGCACCGATGATATCCTTTACCAGCGACCACATTATACAGTCACTCCAAATTCACGCTTCATGTGCTCTTTGTGCTTGCGGGTCTTTTCCCTAACATATTCTGCCGCCTCATCGAGAGTGTCCCGCGTTAAGTCTTTAAGCCACACTTTATGGTTAGGCGCACTCGGCGCATAGAAAACACAGTAACCAGCGTCTAAATGAACCTCATCAACCTTTGCCCAGCTATACAAGCCATACACGCCTCGGTCGTCTTCTGAACGTCCTTTATGAAAACTTACAAAGCTATTAAGGTCTGATTTTTTGGCAAAAATCTGAGTGTAAGACCAAGCAACTTCTTGGCTATCCAAACTAGTGCAATCCATATAATCAAAAACTACTACAAACATATTTAATCTCCTGTTTCAATTTGTTACACTCTCTTTATAGGGTATGTCACAAATCGCGTCAACAATAAAATGCAATTAATCTGAAAAAAAATAGGGGCGATTTCTCGCCCCTACTCTTTACGCGGCCTCTTTTGCTGTATCGACCAAATGCTTTGCGACTTGGTATAGCTTGGCTGGGTCATCAATATAGACAGACAAGACCTCCTCATATTGGCCCAGCAGTCTTGCGTCCTTGGCCGCTTCTTTGGCCTCTCGTTCGGCAATGAGTTCTTGGTCTCTCTTGATGGCCTCGCGATTGTCGATGTAGTCAAGAAGCTCTGGGTCGTCTATACCAACTGCCGCAAGGTCACCGGCGGTGACGTAGTAGTAACAACCTTGGTCGAGCAATTTATAATCGCCACCAAGTGCCTCGCCAATTTTTTGATATTTCTTGACATCGGCTTTGTTGAGGTTGTTATAGCGACCCCTTCCGCCGTGCAAATATATGGCATATTCGTTGTCGCCGTTTCGATAGGCTTCATAGTTGTCAAGAAGCGCGTCTCTAACTCGTTTGTTAATAGTCATTCTGTAATCTCCTCTATTTGACCAGTTGCTCGATGACCCAACCAGCCATCAAAATTCCGTAGACGGTGGCAAGAATACTCGCCACCGCCGCAAAGTCTTTCACCCAGCCGAGCATTATATACGCTCCTCAATCAAGCCACACGCCTTGAAGTTCCAAAAGTGATGAGCGACTTGCTTGTGGGTGTTTTTTGATGGCTCGCAATAACGGCCATTCGAAGACCAAACATAGGTGCTAATCTCCCAATCAAACTCGGCCTCTTTACACCCAGTGTGAACGTAGTAAGTTTTGCCATCCCAATTAAGCTCATACTTCTCGACGGGCGACCTACTACCGTCTCTGTGATTAAAGTGGTCATTTCCAATTTTTACAATCTTGATAGTCATCGAACTAACTCCTGTTTCAATTTGTTACACCCTCTTTATAGGGTATGTCACAAATCGCGTCAACAGAAAAACGCACTTTTATAAAATTATTTTCTGAACTGCCCGATGGACTTGATGCCGAAGCTCGCGCCAATCGAGGCAAGGATGCCCCACTGAATAAAGTCCGGCGCAGTCTTGAGGAACTCAAAGCCAGATTTCATGTAGGGCTGTGCGGCAGGGACAAAGCTGGCGAGAATGATGCCGATGAAGCAAATTGTCCAAGCCTCATCCTTGAAGCTGTCTACAGCACCGCCAAGTGCCTTCTCGTCCCACGCTTCACCGGCTCGGGCGGCTTCGGCCTTCGCCTCAATCTTGGCGACCTCCAGACCGATTTTCGCCTCCGCCTTCTTCTGCCGCCCTTCCAGATATGTCCCAGCAATCTTGGTGATGGGTGATAGCCAATCAAACATTACATTATATCCTGTGGTATCTCAGACCCGTCCGACTTGCTCGCCGTGCGGATAATCTGGTTCATCTTGCGGAGAACATATTGAAACCGCGCCTGAGACAATTCTTGCGTCGCTGTCGCCGCACTAATCTCGCCAGCCAGTTCATCGTAGATAACGCCGAGCCAGTAAAGTCTTGCGTCGTCACCGACTATTGTTCTCGGCTCGGTATCAAACATTAGTAACTCCAAACAGTCGGACGCGGCCAGCCTTCTCTGCTGGTCAAATCGTCAAGATGCAAAAAACGTCCGTCGCCTTTTTGGTTGACGCCGACGCCCTGCCAACCTTGGCGCATTGCCAACATTGCCAGCGCATAGGCGTCTGAGCCTTGCACAGCGATGTCAACTGCACGGCCAAGGGTATGTGCGCCGCCCTTAGACTTAACAACCTCCACTGGATGCTCTGGGCATCGGTAGCCGGATGTTACTCTCATCGGCTTGCCAAAACTATCTCGTAGTTCCTGCAACTTCCACATCGTGTCCTCGTCCATCTCGCATCGGCCACAATGCTTGCACGCCATTTCTGCTCTGCTGAAATTGGGGAAGTCCTCCCAATTCGGTTCTACACTCATACTCCCGCCGCCTTTATTGCTTGCTCTAAACTTTCGGCCTCACCATCGATAAACTTTTCCAGATAGACCGTGGTCTGTTTGTTGATTATATCCTGCGCCGCCAGAAAGTAGCAACGCCGAATATCTAGCGCGACGAGACAAACGATGTCGCAGTTCTTGGAACTCACGGCTGTTTTTGTTTTGCTGCCGGTCGATGTCTGGAACTTCCATCGAAGCCCCGCGCCCTCGGCACTCGCACGAGATGTCTTGACCTCCAGCCGAACAGGTGTGCCATCGGCCTTAAACAGACAGGCATCGAACCCTTTGCTGGGGTTATGTGATGTGGGGTATCCTAATTGCTCGACAACGCACATTGCGAGTAACTCGCCAGCTTTGCCGATTGTAACTGCGTCGGTAACGACGGGCCAAGCCAAAGCCTAGTCCTCAGTCTTGCCCAATAACTTCTGAACAGTAGGGCTTTCGTAAATGCGAAGAAGCCACCAGACCAAAGCGATTAAAGCGGTAATTTCTGGGATGGCGTCAAAGAACGCCCCAATAGTAATGCCACCGGACGCTAGGTCAACGGTTGCTTTGGCTTCTTCGGTCATTTTACTTACCTTTGGCATTGAGAATGTTCAACGCCAGCAGTTCAATCACCATACGGATTTTGGCGATAATGGCGTTATCTTTCTTGCTCGGGGTCACTGCCGCGATGATTGATGCGGCTGAGATGATTGCTGTGACGTATTGGATGATTTCTTCCATTTTACTCTCCGTTTGTACTTGAGTTACTATAACAAAATTTTATGACTTGTCCCAGATTTTTGTTGCGCCGACATATACCTGAACACTTGTTGAGCCAATGTATATGTCCTGCAACTCGACACCCGCCAAGAATGAATTTGTGGTCGAGGTGACTGTCGGCAAGACTACACTGCCAGAAAAACCGACAGGCGACAGAGTAGTTCCTGTCGCGTCAAACCCAAGCGGTGTCAGAGTTGGTGATGACATATTATACCTCGGTGATGCTCACGTTCTTAATCCATACCTTTTTGGCGTAGGTGTCCGAACTTCGTGCGTCATGCCTGAATGTGAAGGCAAACGAGGTAAAGCTAGGGTCAACGTCGGTCAGATTTATTGTGGTTGTTGAAAGCCTTGTTCCGTCGTCGGTGTCAGTCTTTGTGCCGTGGCTCACAGTATATTCAGTCACATCAGCCGTTCCGTCCGTCTTGACGTAACTCATGCGAACTGCCTTACCACTTAACGCAGTGTCGTCAGTGCCTTCAATTTCTATGACAACGGTGTAGCTGTTTGATGTTGCTCCGGCTGGCAATCCTTCGATGAACGAGAAGTTATAGTACCTGATGCTCGTTGCTGTTATCGGTACACTCTGAATACACAGAGCATCGTTCTTGTCTGCGTCATTGTAAAAAGGTACACCCTTGCTCGGGTTGCTGGTGTTGTATTCCAACATGAACCCAATCGGCCTTCCGTCATAGTCGTTTCGTGCGAACACGATAACTGGCTGGCCAAAAGTATCACTTGGCTTTGAGAGCTTTGGGGCGACAGTCACGTTTAAGTCGGTTTGTTTGTAATTTTGACCACCCATCTCCAACAGTGGAAATGTTGCAACCGCGTTGCTGTCCGAAAAATTGACGTTGCCAGCCACGTTGGTGTCACCAGATGTTAGAAACGCTGTTGCGTCCATAAAGTTCGCTGGTGTCGCCGTGTAACCAACAACATCAGAGTTGTCGCTATTGGCGTACAAATATCTGTTCGGAATTGCCGCGCCACCCAGATTAGGGCTTACAATGCCACCAAACAAAAGAGACCCCGTGTACGGCCAGCTTGGGCTGTCGCCGTTTATAGGTGGAGCGTTTACATTGTATTCAACGCTGTTTTTGCTGACAACGTAGGGTGCGCTCTGATAATTATAAAGAGCCGCATTATCCAAGAATACCGTTTTCATATTTGACGCCGCATACCGCCAGTAAATAAAGCTGCTTGAACCCGCCGATTGGCGCGACATAATCGACCCGACTATTAATGTTTGAGGACGATTTTGCTCAATTTTCAAACCCCATTCGCTCTCGACGTTTTTCAGCTTCCAAGTTATTCCGAAACCGTCAAATCTTGCGCGGGTGGCCTGAATTAATCCAATCTCGAAAACCCTATCCTCTGATACGGTTGAACCACCCTGCCCCCTGATATAGTCATAGTAACTACTGCTACTGGTCGAGTACCCACCCAATTTGTGCGTCAAGTTTTCCGGCGTGATGCCAACTGTTATATAAGTTTTACGGGTTGTACGGTAAGCATCCCTGTCAAAAAACAAGAAATATGTATTCGCTAAATCATAATGAAACCTGATTTCTGTGCTGTTGTCATTATAATAACCGCCGCTATCAAATAGGTTGTTGTTGCCACTCCCATTTGAATCGACGCAAAGTATCGTGAGACCATCCCTTACCGTCTCGCTTGTCCAACCATCCGTAAATGTGACATTGTTAAGAGAATTGCTGGCGAACTGGAGAGCATAAATTGTGCCAGTGTGACGGGCGACATCATACAGAATGTAGTCTGTGTCGATAAATGACGACTGCCAAGAGCCGCCTTTGTTAGCCAACAGATACATATGAAGCGGCGCGTATGTGCCGCCAATGTGCGTATTAGACCCGTCAGACGCTGAGTTGGTCAAGTCATATTGACTGAACCGAAATTGTCTACCAGCGTCATTATTCATCGCGCTGTCATAGTGAACCATCCACCCGATGCGCCCCTTGTTCAGTGCTGACAGTGCCGAGCGGTAACTCGCAACAGCAGTTTGGTCTGCGCTGGCATTATGTAACATTCTCAGCGAGTCGATGTTACTCCAACTCCCAGTGCCTGTTCCTTCGCTGGTAATTTTATTATCTGTTGTGCCGGTGTTAAATAAAAAGTCCGACAGAGCCATACCCTTCAGACGGATTTCATCATTATCTGTCAGCGCGGTGGGCATATTGCCGTTGATATTGAACTGCAATCTTGATGTTTGTGCAATGTCATCGAAGGACAGAGGGTAGGCATAAGAACCGTCTCTAGTCGTTCCGTTTACAGTTCCGTGAATACCGCCGCTTGGCGAATTGATGTATGGGTCTACCCAATAGATGGCCATTTAACCCTCCATCAAAGATTGTTCGTACTCGTCCACCTTAGACATAGCCATCGCCTGAACATCGGCCCACGACTTAGAGAAGTCCTCAGTCACCATCAGGTTTTTCTGATGGTATTCTGTCAGGCCCATACCATCATCGGTGTAGACCACGACGTGTACAAAGTATTTCTCGTCATGCTCAAAAACAATAATCGTCTCTCTGTCTGCGTAAATGTTCATTGCGTTATCCTGTCACGAAATAAATTGTGTTGGCATCTGGCGACGCAGGGAGAGTTGCGACAACGGCAACAGAGTACCCATCGGGAATGCCAGCCCCAGTTGCGCCAGTCGCGCCTGTTGCGCCAGTCGGCCCTTGTGGGCCAGTTGCGCCAGTTTGACCGTTCTGTCCTGCTGGGCCTTGTGGCCCACCATTGCCCTGCTGACCCTGCAATCCAGTCGGGCCAGTTTGTCCGGTCGGCCCTTGTGGGCCAACTTCGCCCTGCATACCTTGTGGGCCTTGCGGCCCTTGTGGGCCAGCGTCACCTTGTGGCCCTTGTGGGCCGACATCACCCTGCAAACCTTGTGGCCCCTGCGCTCCCTGTGGGCCTGTGTCGCCCTGCGGCCCTTGAACAGTGCTGTCAGCACCTGTCGGCCCTGCTGGGCCAGTCTGCCCCTGAACGCCGCGCGGCCCTTGCTGGGCCACGGCTACGATGGAAATAGAGGGTGTGGATGACAGGTTTACTTGATTAGTGACTGGCGGGTTGATTATGACCTTGTTTGACATATTACGCCCCCGCACTAACGGTGAACTTACCCTTGATGAGGCGTGATACGGTGTTGCCACTCTCGAGGTCTAGCGAGTAAATGCCAGTCACTGTTGGCAACGCATCCATAGTCGTCGCTGGTATCTGAATTTCGATTGTACCAGCGTCGTCGCCAAGTGTAATCATGCCATTGCTCGTGGTCGCGTGAACAAGGTAAGACCTTTTGTGCGCCTTCTCCTTGACCGACAGGCTGGCAGTATATCCAGTTAAATCAATGGGATTATCCGACGGGTCTGTGTAGGTCATCGACAGAGTAAATGTCTCGCCCTGCTCCGCAATAATGTTGTAAATTCCTGCTGACATCTTGGCCTCTTACACTTTTGATGACTGTTAAATTACTATACTATGGCTTCGTCGGCCACACAACGTCGAATGGAAAACCCTCTTGCTCTGTTATATCCCGAAGGGCTTGGCGATAAGATTTCATCTCGTCTGACATAGTGACATCCGACAGTGCCATCCAATCCGTTGCATAAAGCATCTCGTGGCGTGCGTTCCTGATGACTTCTTCGGCTTCCGCTTCAGGTATATTGGCGGCAGTGTAATCAACTTCCCACTCGCCATCGCGCAAGACAGGTGTGCCAGCAGACAGCGTCTGAACATACGGGTCGCACTCAGGTTTGTTTTCTATCACTGCAAAAACACCATAACTCTCGAGCATTTCCGCGCTTATCTCTTTCGGGAAAGATGTGTTCGGGTTGTCGGCGCGTAACTGGCGCAGGTCGTAAGGAAAGACACTTGCCTCGCCATTAACTGTCTTTACATAAATCATATTGT
>Ga0208434_1001051_pt1 | contig 11768 bp, 12 predicted proteins | sample 13_taG_FD_184086 | JGI IMG/M metagenome (GOLD analysis project Ga0208434, IMG submission 184086) | Marine viral communities from the Subarctic Pacific Ocean - 13_ETSP_OMZ_AT15268 metaG (SPAdes) (version 2) | ecosystem: Environmental > Aquatic > Marine > Oceanic | place: Pacific Ocean | collected... | reverse complement strand
TTTGTTTTTACTGTAATGACCATCGTAGGTTTTACTCACATAATTCAGGAGCTCTTCAATCAGAGCTCCCTCGTTAAATTTAAAATTTGGTTTTTGTTTCTTTTTGCTAAACATATTACTAATTATTTAATATTGGTTTATATTCATCTATAGCTCGTGATTCATAAGCACATATAGTTGCCTCATCATCTTCTGAAATATAAAAAATTGATATTGTTATTTCTGATAATTCGCATTTTTCCATAAACTCTTTTAATTTTTTCCCAGTTGCTTCTCTAGTAGACTCTTGATTTCTAAACGTATTAAAATGAGAAGATTGTCTAAGCGAAATAGAAGAGCCTGGTTTTTCTGATTTACCAATATAAATTACTCTATTATCAACCTTCCACCAATAAACGCCACGCGAAGAAGCCGCTCCAGTAGTATTATTACCTGTGAGTGATTGAACACTAAGTGTATCAAGAGTTAATTTTTTCATACCAAATAAAGTACCTTCATTATTAAAATCATTTCTAATAGGAAGGTTTTTTATTGTTGATTTAAGTTTTCTACATGATTTAATAGCCATTACACTACCTCCTCTTCAGAATAGTCGCCTAATGCATCTTCGTCAACCTTTGTGTAAAGATCTAAGAAAGCTGATTTGGTATCATCATCAAACCTTGAGATACATAGGTCAATTGCCTTGTCTCTCTTGTTAAATATTGAGAAGGTTTGAACAATGTGGCAAAGCCTTCTTGTTGAAATGACTTCGTCCACACCATCATCGTAAAATGTTTTTCTGATAATGTCAGCCCATATAACCAATTTATCTGCAAAGTCATCATCAGTTGCGCCGAACTTTTCCATATGTTTCAGTACAATTTTCTTTTCGATGCCCATACCAGGGAATTGTTGGTCAACTGAAATGGTAAACCTTTCAAGGAATGCCTCGTCAATGATTGAAGCAGCAGTGAATCTACCATCTTCAGAACCTTTACCTTTTGTATTGGCAGTAGCGATAACATTGAAACCTTCAGCAGGTTTTACAATTTCACCAGTCTTTTTAACAAGGACAGGTTTACCTTCAAGGATACCTTGGAGACACATAATTTTATTTGTCGCTCTATCGATTTCGTCCAGAAGTAATATTGCACCGTTCTCCATTGCTTTGAGGACAGGGCCTTTTGCGAAAACAGTTTCACCATTAATCAATCTGAACCCACCTAACAAATCATCTTCGTCAGTTTCAGGGTTGATTTGAACTCTGATGAATTCCTTTTTGACTTTAGCACAAGCCTGTTCTACCATAAATGTTTTACCATTCCCTGATAAACCAGAGATATATGTAGGATAAAACATGTTTGATTTAATAATTTTAACAATGTCATGATACGCACCGAATGCGATAAATGTTGGGTCAACAGAGGCAAAGTTTCTCTCTTCGGAAACGATTGATTGCATCTGCGCTGCAGTAGCAGGCATTGTTGGATTCACAACAGATGAATTCAGAACCTCAGCTCTGATTGGTTCGATAAGAGCCGATAGGTCATATGTACCTATTTTAACTCTATTGTCTTTAGTTAGAATTGGGTCCCAGTCCTTACCAGTATATCCAAGAGCTTTACCAGCATCTACGACTGTAGATTTTCTGAAGTGCTCTTGGTCCGGATATTTAGATACCAGGTCCTTAAGTAATATAGTAGTTGAAGTTTTCAAGTTTTGCATAATATAGTCTCCTTATCAATTTATTATGTGTACCATTATACTACATTTTAGGTATAATGTAAACACGCTATTATAAAAAGTTACAAAAATGTTACACAAATGTAACACTCCTGTAACATTAGGCCACGGCCTTTCCAAAATTTGTAAGTAAAGTTTTGTTATTTTTCTTAGACTTACTGTATTTCTTAAACTGTGATTGTATTTGACCCTTTGTCGCATCTTCTGCAACATCAAATCCATCGTCCTCAGTATTTAAGAATTTACCATTTTTGACAATATAGTACTCGTTGTATCCAAGAGTATTTTGAAATGTAACACATTTGTGTTTATTATATTGTCTGTTATAAGGCTTACGTTCATCGTTATCGTACATTCCATATCCTTCGCCGTCAACTCTGGCGTCTGATATTTTGTACCAGAAATTAGATGAACCATCAGCAATAAAGAACCCAAGAGTTTTGACTCCATATCTCTTTTGAATATTGTTTAAAAGAGCTTTGGTTCCCCATCTGCCTCGATCCGGTAATTCAACCTTCTTGCCGTCAATATTAATTACACATTTGCCATAAGTATCACTATTAACATATTTAATTGTAGATGATTTTGCGATTTGACATCTGTTTGCATCGCCATCTGATAGGACAACCAGGTTCATTTTATCAACTGCATTCTTAATTTTAAAGTCCTTTATAATGCTGTGTGATTTAACAAGAGCCTCATTTAATGGAGTTGAACCATAGTCCTCAAATTTAGAAAGAATTGCTCTTTCGTCATATGAATATTCACTAGTACAAAGAACCTTTCTGAGATAAATGTGGAATAATGCATCTTCGTAATCATTCTTTTTTAGTTTAGAGTTAATAATCTGAGGCATTGATAATCCACCGTGATCTAATTCACTCTCTCTTGTACTAGGTCCAGTGTAGTCCTCTTCTTTGTGGCCCCAACCCCAAGCATCTCTGCCTAGATTAATATTAGTGGAAGTAAACCCATAAACATCGAATGGTATGTTAACTGTTTTACAGAAAACAACTAAATGTAATAGTTGGTCCATAACCTGAGCCATTGTATTTGACATTGAACCAGAGTAATCAATTAACATCATCATACCATGATTTTTAGAGTCAGCCAATTTAGTAACTCTTGCAAAGATATCATCATTGGTTTTATATGACCATAATCTGTTAACATCGATTGAACCAGTCTTTGCAGTTTGAGCTCTGGTATATCTGTAAGCTGCTTTTCTCATTTCGAACTCTTTAACAGCATAATTAGTATTTCTTTTAACTTCTTTTAGATAAGCTTTGAACTCTGCTCTGCAACTTTCGTATTTTGCAATCTCAGTTTTTGCTTTTCTGTCAGCAGCCAACTCTTCGTATGATATAACAATTCTGTCAGATATTTCTTTTCTGAATTCATTACCGACAGAAATCTGTTGACCTCTTTCGTCTTTATCTAAGAGAGTGTGTTCTTTTCTTCTGAAGGCTTCATCAGTTTCTGAAACATCTTCTTCCATAGGAGTTTGATTTTCGACACTACCTTGGTATTCGTCATCATCACTTGCATCTCCTGCAGTAGATTTATTTTCGGTAGCTCCTGATTCGTCAGTGTCTGTTTCTTGGTTAGAAGCTTCTGTTTTAGTATCTTGTTCGTCATTTGATTCCTCCTTATCATAATCATCATGACCACCAGGACCTTCCTGTGTTTTTTCTTTATTGTCCTGTAGGTCCTGTGTACCATTTTGTGGCTCAGGTTTTTGAATTAGTTCTTCTTGATTTTCTTTAGTATATGCAAGAACATCTCTAACCAAGTCCAATACCTCAGCAAAGGTTTGAGTTTTCATTGCTCTTTGGTAATATACAATCTCTTCAGAATTAAAAGGTACATCTAGTAAATTACCAACTTTAGCCTTTAGGTTAATTTTGTCGATTAATTTAACATTATCCCAATCTGTGTTAAGGATATCATCTCCAAAGAAACCATCATCAAATAGTTTTTTGTATCCTCTGGACATAGGACCAACAAGTCCAGCATAATTTTCTTTTATGTGTCTTTCGATTCTTGCGTCTTCGATAACATTAATATATGTTCTAGGACAACCCTCTAGTTTTTCAGGGCTGTCATGCCAACCTTCGAATGGAGTATATAATGCGTGTCCAACTTCGTGACCAATTAATAGGTCAGCAACATCGTTACCCATATCTTTCCATTGAGGTAAACCTAATACTCTATCTTTAATGTCAAACCACGCTGTGTGGTAGTTACCATATTGAACAGTAATATCTTCTTTTGCCAATAGTTTTGCTAGTGTTGATTTATGTTTCATTATACGATTTGCCCTATAGTGATTAATAGTAAAAGACCACCCAAAGTTGAAACAAAGTCCCAATCTAAGAGTCCTAGGTGTTGTAGTTTATGTATCATAATTCACTCCTTATCATTAAATTATGGTACCATTATACCATAGCTAGAGCAAATGTAAACACTTTTTTGTAAAAGTAACAAGATTGTAACATAGTTGTTACACAAATGTAACAAAACTTTGAAATGGTGGAGCTAGAGGGAATCGAACCCACGACCTATTGGTTGCAAACCAATCGCTCTCCCTACTGAGCTATAGCCCCACGACTATTTAATTTTAGAGAAATTCTTTTGTTTAAAGAACTCTATTTTGGACCTAAACTTATTCTCTAATATTTCTCCTTTATGAGATATAATAAAGACATTGGTACCATCTTCTAGTGTAGTTAGAATTTTGGTTAAGTTTTCGATGCCATCGTGGTCCAAAGAACTATCAAAGGTTTCATCGAGTATCAGCAGATTAGTTGCTGCACTATTCTTGAGTTTGGCTATTTGCCTCCAAGTAAACAGCAACGATAAATCGATTCTTTGTTTTTCGCCTTCACTAAATGAGGCATAGTTAAATGAATCACGATGACGTGACCTAATGGTCTCATTGAAGTTTTCATCTAAGTGAAATGCTACAAAGAAGTCCAAAATTTGTAGATATTGATTAATTAACTTATTCATAACCGGTAGATATTGTTTAATGACTTTGGTTTTGATACCTGTATCCTTTAACATTTCTCCAATCACTTCATTATAAGTTCTTTCCTCAACATACTTTAATTTGTTTTCAGTTGATTTTTGCTTACCTCTTCTCATAGTGGATAATTCTTTTTTGGCTTGACCAGAATCACCAGACTGTGAGGTAAGTGTATTAATCTCTTTTTGAATCTTGTCTATTTCTTTTTGTAATAGAGCAATCTTATCATTATTTGAATTTATTTTATGCTGTCTTTGTCTGAGTTCATTAAGATGGTTTGCGATAGTTCTGCCTTCTTGCTCAGTTGTTCTAATCTCTTTTCTAAGTCCTTGCATTTCCTCTTGAACATCAGAAGCTGTAACCTTAATTTTAGATATTTTATCATTTTTAATTTCCTCAGTTATCTCCTGTTCACAGGTTGGACAATTATCATTCTCCTCATAGAATCTAGCATCTCCTACAAGTGTTTTGATTTTATCATTTAGACCTTTATCAAGAGATTTAACCTCAGTCATTTTCTCTATGTGATGTTTATGGTTCTTTTCCTCTTCAGTAATAAGTACAGATAGATTTTTACCTAACTCTTTTGATTCTACAAATATCTTATCTATATCTTTTTTGTGGGTCTCAATTGATTCTCTTTTACCTTCTATTTGGTCATGATTTAGAGCTTCTAGATTATTAATATATTTAGTCTGTGAATCAATCTTAGTATTAAGTAAATCTATTTGATGATTGATATCAGTCAATTGGTCTCTAATTACTGAATTACGCTCTTTCAGTAGTGTATTCATTTTAGAGAATATATTAATATCCAATAAATCTTCTATCACTGCTCTTCTTGACCAAGCTGGTAATTGCATAAATGGAATAAAAGAACTACTCCCTAATACAACAACCTGATGGAATGATTTGTGATTTAGTTTTAAAATATTAGTTTCAAGGTACTTTTGGTAATCACGCATATTAGATGCTTGATTGGTCATATTACCATTCTGCCATATTTCAAATCTGTTAGGTTTGATACCACGAACAATTTTAAAGTCCTGGTCACCTACAGTAAATTCAACTTCAACAACTGTTCTCTTATTATTAATAGAGTTAACCAATTGCATTTTGCCGATGTCACGGTGTGGTTTTCCAAAGAGTCCAAAAGATAAAGCATCAAGCAAAGTTGATTTTCCTGCTCCATTTTGGCCTACGATGAGTGTTGATGGGGTCCTATCTAATTGAATCGCGATAGGGTCGCTACCAGTGGAAAGGAAATTTTCCCACTTACATGATTTAAAATGTATCATACTACTTCTAGGTTCTGTGCCTCCGTATAGAGTTTTCTTAACTCAATTTTTATATGGTCTTTGTCCAAGTCAGTTTCCACTGCATCGACATATGAATCTAGAAGGGTCGTAGTATCTTCAAGGGATATTTTCTCGTCATCGACGCTTTCTCCCAGATACTCTTCAAAAGATTCTGCAATCTTTAGTTCATATGTTTCAATACTTTGTAGCCTATCTACAAATTGGTCGAACATATATAAGTCATTTTTATTTATAACAATTAGTTTTATAAATTTATGTTCAAATTGTTTAACATCTACCTTACTGTAATCAGTTTTGGCATCATCATATATTACCTTTTTAAACATAGTAATTGGATTTCGTACTGGTGTAATCTCTCTTGTTTCAGTATCCAATACATGGAAATATTTTGGGTCATCCACATCAGCCCAGGTAAATTCCATTTGCGAACCTAGATAGTGTACATTTTCTCTACTTGATTTAGTATGGAAATGACCAGATAGAACCATTTCAAACCTTGAAAAAGTATCTGCATGGTCCATGCCGTGAGGATTAGGTATTCCAGCCATCATCTCAAAACCTTTTAATTCCAAATGAGCACCAAGGATAGGAGCCTTGCATTTAGCAATAAAGTCCATATATTCATTATAGTTACTATTATTAATCCATGGTACCACAGCAACATCTAATCCGCCATAATTCAGCACTGTTGGCTTCATAACGATATTAACATTGGAGGTAAAGTAACCTAATAGTTCTTTAAGAGAACATAATTCGTTTGTATTTTTAAAGTATACATCATGGTTACCTGGAATAATATCCATAGTAATACCAGCATCTCTTAATGGTTCCAAAAAGTGTTTTCTGTTTGCATTAAGTGCTTTAAAATTTACAAACTTACGATGTTCATAATAATCACCTAAGTGTAATATATTTGTAATATTATGTTCTTTTAAATACGGAAAGAATATTTCGCCATAAAACCTTTCATTATATTTTAAGAATATATCAGATGAATTTCTTACGCCACAATGCGTATCATTAAGAATTGCTACTTTCACGGACTGCCCTCATTTGTTCTTTTACCATTTTTCTTTGTAGTTTACCTATCCTTCTGGCCGCAACTTTGACCTTTTGTTCATATAGGTTTAATACTTTCCTTTTGGCATTTCTTTTCTTTTCTTTGACAAATTTCTTTTTATTTAAATTGACTTGTCGCCTTCTTTGTTTCTCACTTAAATGTTTCATGACATGAATAACTCCAGTTTTTTAGCTTTCTTTTCCTTTTTGGCAAACTCTTTTATTGCTGTATCTTTTTGCCTTACAGTACTAATTCTTTGTCTGAGTGTATCTACATAAGCCATTGTTTGTTCAGCTCCTGCATCGTCCATACCCATTGCAACAAAGTCCTCAATACCCATTTTCTCTATGAATCTAAATTTAATGTCCTGTTGTTTCTTCTCCTTGGTAATCCTACGGATAAATGCAAAATAGCATATCTGTGTGAAATAAGAAAAAGCATTAGGTTTTCCTGTCCTTGTAGAAGCTTCGATATTATAATTACCTATTGCCCTAAGACAATTTTCCACAGCATCCATAACCATTTCTTCTCTATAAGTATATCGTACAAAGTTTGGTCGATGTGATAAACCTTCTGCGATTCTTATAAAACATTTAGCTACATAATCATCTACTGTAGGTACTTTTTTATCTTCTGCTTTTGCTTTTTGAGCTCTAACTGCATAGTCCATAACGGCTTCAGAAAAGTCTCTATTGTTAACGTAATGTGGTTTTGCTTTAGCTTTAGCTGACATTTTATTTTTTCTCCATAATGTTATATTATATCATACTTTCAATCAAAAGTAAACATAAAAAGTTTTAACCTGCGTGTTTACATTTCCCCTTTTTTGTGATATAATAATATAGTATTGGCAGGGGCCAGAGGTATACTAAACTAATGTATTGTTTCCTTGGGTTCTGGTACATCCAGGTAGTCTTCTTCTATTAATTCCCTCTCTTTAGTAACCATATCTTGTACTGCTTCACTCATGGTCTGAAGTTTGTATTCTGGTCTCTTTGTATTGAGGACGAAATCAATGTATGTTTTATGTAGGTATTCATCAATTGGAACATGATGTACTACACGGTTTTTATATAACTTAAATACCTTTTGAGATGATAATGGAAACCAATGGGCAAATTGCATATTCCCTAGTAAATTAGGTAGCAATATGACTGGTCTTTCTATTATATAATTATTATCATTCTTTATATTTAGAACACCAATAACATCCTCTCCATTAATAAGTTTAAATTGTCTTATATTTAAGTTATCCATATTATATATTTATATCGTATAGTTTGTATTTAAATTTTTCTTTGGAATATATTTTAATTCTTTCAGCGGCATGCTGAAGGGTATAATTCTTCTTAGCCTTCCAATGTAAATCATCTGCAATGTCATATAACTTTGTATCTCTACCATCTTCTGATTTTCTTAATCCTCTTCCGATACTTTGAAGGACCCTAATTTGCGACTTAGATGGAGAAGCGAAGATAATATTATGTAAATTCCTAATGTTAATACCAGTGCTAAAAGTTCCAATGGAAGCAACAATAATGGCGTTCTTTTCCTTTTCAGTAATCTCACGGACCGATTCTCTTGTGTCGACATCTGTTTCTCCTGATACATAGAATAGTTTTCTATCTTTATCTATTTTATCTTGTAATAACCTGTGTAATGGTTTACCATGTTTTTCTACATAATTAAAAAGTACTAGTGTATTACCCTTTTGGTCTCTAGCTAAGTTCGCGATGAATTGATTCCTTGGGTCATATCCTACAATAAAATCAAGCTCTTGTTGATAACTATTTTTAATATGAGCCTTACATAAATTATCATGGTATTTTAAAATCAATACAGATATATCTAATTGACTTAATGAACCTCTATCCATTAATTCTTTTGAAGTAGTTACCTTATAAACAGGACCAAATAAACCTTCTAGTACTAATTGATGTGTTTGTGTTCCATCAAGTGTTCCTGTGGTACCTATACGAAGTTCCGCATTTACACATTTTTCCAATATTGATGTTAATGATTTAGCTTTAAATTGATGAGCTTCATCTCCTATTACCATACCATAATCTTGGAACCAATCTAATTTTTCCTTATAAATGGATTGCCATGTTGTAATAATAACTCTTTTATTTATGTTATATTTTTCCCTACCAGAGTATATCCTATGGCATTCATCTTCATGATTCCATTCATCTGTTTGTGAATAATCGCCAAAGTCTGAATACATTTGCTCTACTAAAGATGTTGTTGGTACTATTAAGAGAACATTGGAATCATTAGAATCAAGGAATGACCTTATTGCCATGTATATAATAAGTGATTTACCTGAAGCTGTAGGAGATAATAATAGGCTTTTACGATTAGATAATGCATGTTCTAAGGCCTCCAATTGATAATCTCTAGGTGTGATTGGGTTACCACCAGCTGTAAGTGATAAACCATCAGTTATATATTTTGTATCTATTTGTTGTTTGGTTTCTGGGTTACCATTTTTATCATCTATAATGATGTGGTAATTACGAAGTTCGCAAAACTCTTTTAAGTATTTGTATAAACCTGTATATAGTGTCTTTTTTCTTTGGTCAAATAATCTAATTTTGCCATCCCACATACGATTACGATATGCCGGCATAAATTTATAACCGGGAACAAAGAAACAAAAGTGTTCTGAGAGCTCTCGCTCGAGTGATGGTTCGCATTCAATGCGTAGGAAGGTTTCATTGACCTTAGAAACAATAAGGGATTCCATTACATACCTGATGTGAATTTATGCCACTCAATGGCATTTTTAATCGACTGATGTCTCCACTTAATATTATCCATAATTTCTTTTAATGTATCAACCATTTCTTGTGTATAGTGAATTTTTGCTTGATGCTCCTGTATTACCGGGTCAGCATCATAGTATTTATCCATATCACCTTTTAATACAGTTAGACCATTTAATGGGTCATAATCCCAACCTTTATTATCCAATTCCTCTTGTGATAACTTACCATTATAGTGATTAAATTTATCACGTAATAGTATTTTAAAGTCCATTTCTAACTTTTTAAGTTTTAGTTTGTTTACAGAGTATAGCTCTAGATATTTGGAATGTAATTTTGCAGATTGTCTAGATGCCTCTCCAAGTTCCATCTCTTCGATAACACTATCCTTTTTCCACATTTCAATTATAGCTTCTAAATTATTCATATTATATATTATAACACATTTCTGTGTAAAAGTAAACCTGTTTAGGTTACAAATTCAAAATTAGTATATTGGAAGGTAACATCCATTTGTGCATAGTCCACACCTTCAGCCTGTGCATCAAATTCTACTGCACTTAAACTTGTTGGAAATAAACCAGAAAACTTAATTTCCTTTGTTATATTATTATGTGATGAAAGTATTAGTAATGTAGCATCAACCTTAAGGTCTTCTGCATTTTTATCTTGTATTAAATTATGCATCCACTCAAATGTTTCAACATAATTTTCCATGTTTTCAGTAATATTAGCTCTAATCGCAAAGTCATCAAAGGTCAATCTATCTCCAGTAAATGAGAGGTTAACACCACGATATGGTGCTTCAGATGAACTTAAACCAATTGCTGGTAATGTAGTAGCTACAACAAAATATTCTAAATTAGGATATAATGTGTGATTTACCTTTAATTGAAACCCTACTGGGCTAAGAAAGTTTTTGTTTGTAGTTAATGTTGCCATATAGTTATTTATACACGCTAAAATACTAACATAAAAAAAGGGACTCCGAAAAGTCCCTTTAAAGAATTAGATTTAACTAATTAGGTTTACACCATAATGTCGTCAACTCTGAAGATTCTGAAATACTGGTTAGATCTATCTGAACCAACATTATCAAGAGCCACGTAAGGGTTAGCAACCATTCCGTATCTTGTTTTGAATCCTATTCTTGGCTGGAAGTCATTCTCACCAACGGCTTTAACCATGGTTAAAGGAACGTATGGGCAGTAGAATAAACCAGCATCGTATGGGTTAGTACCTCTGTAACCAACACAAACGAAGTCAACAGTTGAATATGGGTCAATATAAACCTTTACTCTTCCGTTAAGAACACCAGCAAAAGTATTACCTGTGTCATCAACATTTAAGTTTGCACTTAAAGCAGGAGTATAGTCTAAAAGACCTGCAGCTGCTAATGCTGAAGCAACATCTGAAGAACAGATAATGAAATTACCTTTTCCTCTTCTTGTTTCTTTAGCGATAACATTACATTCTCTTTCAATCTGCATGATTAAGCCTTTAAATCTCTCAACCATCCATCTTCCGTCTGAATCAGTGTTTACATCAAATATACCACTTACAGCAGTAGATGTTTGTAATGCACCAATTTTAGCAGTTTTAAGAACTGTTCTAACAACTTCTCTATTGATTTCAGCTAAGATTTCAGCAGATAAGATGTTTGCAAGTTCGCCTTCAGCATCCAATCCGTGGATTGCTTTAAGGTCTTGCGCTAGTTCCATTGTGTATTCAGCTTTTAGAGCTCTTGATTTAGCTGTTACTGTTGATTTCTCAATAGTGAAAGCCATTTCGCCGTAAGCTCCATCACCTGTTTCACCAACACCTAATCTCTCAGCAGCGGCTGTAGATAAACCAGAACCGAATGTTGA
>Ga0208434_1001049_pt1 | contig 11778 bp, 22 predicted proteins | sample 13_taG_FD_184086 | JGI IMG/M metagenome (GOLD analysis project Ga0208434, IMG submission 184086) | Marine viral communities from the Subarctic Pacific Ocean - 13_ETSP_OMZ_AT15268 metaG (SPAdes) (version 2) | ecosystem: Environmental > Aquatic > Marine > Oceanic | place: Pacific Ocean | collected... | reverse complement strand
GTTTCCGCTGCCGCCTTGTCCATCTTCCCCGCCTTTGGAATCTTCTGCTTCTTGCATGAAGTCTTTGAGGGCTTCTTCAAACTGATCTTGTTGCTCCTTGAGAATCTCAAAGTAAAAGTCTGCGGTCTGGTTGTGGGGGAACTTGCTCAGATCGGCAAAAGGCCCACGCCCCGGAACCAAACAAAACTCAGGGAGTTGATCCTTGATATGGTCGTTGATAGCCAAATCGGTGGCATAGTTCCAAATCTTCATGTATTTGGGATCTGGCATCCGAGTTGTAATGTGGTGGTTGATAAAGTGAAACAGTTCGTGAAGAATAACCCCACGGCGGTGTTGGCCGGTAAGCTCACTCATAAACTGCGGGTTGTACCACATCGTAAAGCGATTATTCCTCTTGTCGAAACCAATAGCCGCCGTGGGGATTTGATCAGTCGGTTTACGATTGATTTGCATGATGCAGTGGGCAAGGAAAGTCTTGCCCGAAACCAGATTGAAAATATCTTGGTTGAAATCTTTTCTCGTGTAAGCCATTTGATACTCCTGTTGTATTGTTGAACTTGGCTTCATCATCAGGCTGGAATAACCACATTCCAGCGACTTGCCCCGAAAGGCAAGTTTCGATTTAGCTCTGCCCCTTTTCTGCTTCCATCTTTCCCATCAGCATTTTGCGAACAAGGCCGGAAACTTCCGGCGACTTGTGGAGAATCTTTCCAAACTTGGGAAACTCTCGTGCAGCGTGCTTGAAGAAAGGAACGCCATTGTCCGAGGGGAAGGTTTCAGAGCCAAGCCATGCGCCAATGCGCTTCACGACTTTGTTGATGTCTGCTTCGGACGGATCGGTCTTTGCCCAATCCTTGAACCATTCAAGCGACGTGATTTGAGAAGTGTAGCGGGTGTGATCAACCGCATCCCACTTATCAAACTCGGGGGTCTTGGAACCCAGCAGAAGATCATCAACCGTCATCTCAAACTTGTAGTTTTCCAAGAATGACATAAGGCCGACCGCAGACTCAACACCAACAAAGCCAACAGCCAGATTGTGAATCATGGCAATGTCGAAGTTGTCCTTGTTTAGAAGATTCGCAGTCTCCAAACAATCGTTGAGGCGCTTCCACGAACGACGAGAAGGGTAAACCTTGTTAGGTTGGAAGTCGCTCTTGACTTCAAGAAACACGCAGTCGCCGCTAGCGGAAGTGTTCTTTTGAACAAACTCCACCAGGATCTTGTTCATGTTTCCGTCCACCGCCCAGCTTACCCAATCTTGGACGGAAGGCTCAACATCATAGCAAACCCAACGGTCCATAACCGCAGGGTCGAAATCCCGAACAGAGTATTGATCTGCACCTTCACGATCTCCACCATTGGTGGCGGCAACGATCAAAGTCTCAGGGTGAAGAAACTGCCCGGCAATCTTTCGAGAGTCCGTCAGTTCCATAAAGGCTTGGGTAATGTCGTCTCCACCACGATCAACCTCGTCGAGGAAAAGCAACACGGGCTTATTGCAAGCCATCCAAAGGCGTTCCGCAGGGCAGAACTTGGTGAAATCAGCGGAATCATTGATGATCGGAAGGCCAACAAGATCCCCAACATCTGCAAGTTGGCTTGCCCGGATTTCAACAACCGGGAGGTTTCGCTCCTGCCCAATAGCATAAGCAACCTCGGACTTGCCAACACCGTGTCGCCCACGGATCATAGCCGGGAACTTCACATTGAGGATGTTGTTGATGAGAGGAAGGACGGTTTGAAAATCGTATTGAATCGTCATAGCACTTTCTCCTTTGTGGAGGGTCTGGTAAAAGGTGCCCCGTGCGGCGTGCTAGGTCGCCGGGGCGGTCGGTTCGTTTATTAGACGGGCGAGCGGAGGATCTTATTCGCCCGGCCGGGTTGATTTTTTGAGTGGGCTATTTAGTTAAAGCGGCGGGGGCCGAAGTCGATTGGTTGAAAGGCAAAAACACTGAACTCACAAAGTTTTCCAAACTCTGGGTTAGTTCAATAAGCTCATTACAACACTCCTTTGTTGCGGTTTCAGGCGCTCCTCCAACAGCACAGGACATTTCTTCTCCTTCGCAGGTTGAGATTAAAGTTTCATAACTTACTTCTTCTTTCTCGTTGGGGTGGTGGTAAAAAGTAATGTAAAACTGTTCTGGAAATCCAGGGATGACTAAATCAGCATGGACCCATACTTCTTCTTCGGTATTGCAATACCCTACTTCCATTTGATCGAGAGCAGGATAAGAAGAAACAATCCTTTCTTCAAGTTCATCCATCTTTTTGATAAAGTATTCTTCTGTTGTGATTCTCGCCATTGTTTCCTCCTATTGGTTATTGATAATCTGCTTTGCCGGTCTTGACTTTTTGGCGCATACCCCTTTCAAGATACGACACCACCTTCCCACTATAAAGGCTTTCCATTTTCCAGCGAGCCCGGCCTTTCTGGCCTGGTCTTTTTTTCATGGATTCTTTTTCAAGTAAAAGGTATACTACTTCTTCTATTTCTTTTGGGCCTTCTGGGGTTGCAACAACAACCGATTTAAGTGTGAAAAGACCGCCTATCTTAAACTTTGGATTCTTTTTGTTCATTCTTCAAACCTTAGTTCGTTTGATTGTTTGTCGTAATAACAGAAAGTTCCACGGGATAAGTGATAATCCACGAGGGTTTCAGGGTGGACTTTTTCATCGTGGAGATACCATGATTTGTCTCCGTCTGAATATTCAACAGCAGGGCCATCTTCACGGTGGCGTTTTCCGTTGAGCCACCATTGCTTGGCTCCGTTTGCCCTTTCAATAGCCGGGCCATCTTCACGGTGGGGTTTGCCGTTGAGATACCATTCTTTGTCTCCGTTTGCCTTTTCAATGGCCGGGCCATCTTCACGGTGGCGCTTTCCGTGGAGGCACCATTGTTTGTTTCCGTATTCATCTACTTTACACTTAGGCTTACCGGTTGGTTTTTTGAAGACGAGTTTCGTCTTTAATGACGTAAGTAGATCCTGTAATCTCGCTTTCAACAATGTAAAACCCCTCTCTTTCATCCTCGTAAAGAAAAGAAATGTATCCACAGTCATGGTTGTCGACAATGACTTCTTCATTGATGTTGTAGTTTAAGATTAGCTCATCCATGTTGCCAGCCCTTGATAGATTTGATGTAAGAAAGATGTTGCTCTGCGAGATTAGAAGGTTTTAGAACTTCTATGTATTTGTATTCGTCTCTTTTCTCAACATACTTGAAATAAGAAAGCCTTTGTTTGTCGTTCCTTTCAATAATCACAGAGTGCATTTCACCTTTTATTGTTGCACTGTAAGCACCCCCTTCTTTAATCATGCTTCCGCCATTGTTGGCATCGCAGCCATGATTAAGTTTGCCTGAGATCTGAAATGTTCAATCATTTCTTCTGGCTCGCCGTGGCCTTCGCCTTCACAATCTTCAAGGAACGCAATCCAATCTTGGAGGCGAGTTAGTGCTTCTGTGTATACCATCATGTCTTTGTTCATTAGTTTGCCTTCTTCATCATTCGTTCTTCAAGGTATAGTGTACCAGCATCACCTGAGATGTCAAGCACCTTATACAACTTGGAGCCCTTTGCGGAAGTGAAAGTATAATCACACACCTCTTGGATTAGAAACATATGATTTAGAGCCTTTGCTTGCCGCCACCAACCTTCTCGATAGATTGAGTTGTAGTAGTTGAAAGAAGCATCCCATTGTTTGATCTTCCTGTTCGCCGTAGTATTAAAAGTGGCGTTTGGAGGTTGTCCGTGGACTTGAACAAGATCGCCAATCTCAAAGTCAGGGGTCTTGTTTTTAAGGTTCCGCCACTTCTTGAAGTAAGAGTTGCCGGCCATTTTAAGAAGCAACTCTTTTCCTGGAATGAAATCTTCTTCGGCCTTTGCTCTTGCGATAAGTTGGCCATAGTAAGGCGGGTTTTGCTCGTAGTAAGCAATAGCATCAGCCCACAAACTTTGGAACTTTTCGGAGTTTTCAAACTCTTCTTGCCAGTTTGCAACAGCCTTCAAAGCCATAGGCGAGAACTTCTTGAAGTTTTGAACCAAAACTTGTTCTTGCCGGGGAGACAAAGCACCCTTTCTTTCAAACTGCTTTGAGACGGAATCCACGAAACCTTCAAGCCAAGTTCCAAGACGAGGCTTGATCTCTGGCGTGGAAAGGTATTTGAGGATTTGCTCCGTATTCATTTGGTCGCTCATTTTATACCTCCGTTAGTTTGTATTTGATTCCGTCGATCTCAACGATCTTCCCGTTGCAAGCTTGGTCGCTTGTGCGTCGCCGGTATTCTTCTTCGGTTAGTTCTTCATCGTAGAGCCACCATTCTTTGGATCCGTCTGAATATTCAACAGCAGGGCCATCTTCACGGTGGCGGCTTCCGTTGAGCCACCATTCTTTGTATCCGCCTGCCCTTTCAATAGCCGGGCCATCTTCACGGTGGAGTTCTCCGTGGAACCACCATTGTTTGTCTCCGTCTGCCCTTTCAATAGCAGGACCATCTTCACGGTGGGGCTTTCCGTGGAGCCACCATTCTTTGTCTCCGTCTGCCCTTTCAATAGCAGGACCACCTTCACGGTGGAGTTTTCCGTGGAGCCGCCATTCTTTGCGTCTGGATTTATAAACTCTAACTTCGTATGTTTTGTAATCACTCATTTGTTAGTCCTCCAAGAGGTGTGCAAAGTCTGGGTTGATAATAGTGTCGGTCTTAGTCCAAGCGTGCCCAACGTGTTGGGATGTGGTTTGAGAGTAAAACCAGGGTGCACGATAATCAATAAGAACTTTTCTGCCGCTTTTTGAAGTAGTCCCAACCCTTAGATTGTAAGAGTATAGATCTTTTCCATCTGTGTAGAAAGTTCCTCTGTGGTTTGAAGCACTTGCGCCAATACCCCAATGGTATGCTACGGTGCTGTTTCTTACTCTTTTCATTAGACGAAAGCAGGTGTGGCAAGAATGAAAAGCATAATGATGATTGCTGCCATAAATACAAGTCTTGTCATAGTTAAGTTCTCCTTTTGTTGTTGTTTTACCGACCAATGTCTCTGCACATTTGGCGAGACGTGATATATTGATAACTTCCTTTATTGAAGGCGGGTGCGTTCTGCTTTGACTTTGCTCTTTTTATCTCCTGCGCTTTCTTTTCTCGGCAAGCAAAGCAGGCCCTATAACCTGCTTTCCAGTGCTTTTCTAGAACTTCGCTTCCACAAACAATACATTCATTTTGCATTTCTTAAACTCTGCGGGGGGCGTGGTGGGTGTCCCCTATTAGACGGGCGGCGGCCGGATCTTATTCGGGGGGGCTCGGTTGATTTTTTGGGTGGCCCTTATTGTTAAACCTTTATCAAAAAAAAGTCAGCCATAACTTGGGTCGATCCATTATGAGGGCCTGAAAGCCATTCAATTTTACATTGAATAAAAGGACCAAGAAGTTCGTGGCGCTTTACTTCTTCTGCAACCTCTAAAACAATACCAAGTTTTCTTTCAGCATCAAATTGCTTATGGTGGCGCAACGAGCCTGTCTTCGCCGCCTGAAAGTTGGCCTTAACAAGATCCCCCACTTGTAAGTTTTGCTTATTTGCTTTTTGGTGTACAGTCATCACAAATGTTCTCCTTTCTTGTTTCTGGCATTTTCTTAGAACACACAGCACAGACTTTATAGATTGTTTTTCCCATTTTTCTCCTTTGTTAAAATTCTAGTTTGTCCTCTTTTTCATTCCACCAACAGAAAGTTCCACGGGATAAGTGGAGATCCACGAGGGTTTCAGGGTGGACTTCTTCATCGTTGAGGCGCCATTCTTTGCTTCCGTCTGCCCATTCAAAAGCAGGGCCATCTTCACGGTGGCGGTATCCGTAGAGCCACCATTCTTTGGATCCGTTTGCACATTCACGAGCCGGGCCATCTTCACGGTGGTGTTTTCCGTTGAGGTACCATTCTTTGCGTCCGTCTGCCCATTCAACAGCCGGGCCATCTTCACGGTGGTATTCTCCGTTGAGGAACCATCTTTTGGTTCCGTTTGCGTCTACTTCACATTGGGGTTGTTCTTTTACATCACCCATTTAACATTCGCTGAATCAACAAGAACAATACGGAAGTCTGGCTTGTATCTCTCTGTTAGTTCGTTTTCCTGGTTGAGAAAGCCAACAACTTTCATTTTCTTGTTTTTGTATTTTAAACTCTCACCAACTTTGATCTTCATCAACCTCCCGTTCGTCTTCATCATAATGATCATCATAGCCGTTTGCGCTGCCCCATTCTCCATCTGGGGTGATTTCAAACTCACGATCTTCGTCGGGATCATAGTTCATTTGGTCCCATTCGTCAACAAAATTGTCCACATCCAAGTAAAAGTTCTCCATTTATACCTCCGTTAGTTTGTATTTGATTCCGTCGATCTCAACGATCTTTCCGCTGCAAGGCTGCTTTGCTGTGCGTTGGCGGTGTTCTTCTTCGGTGAGGCTTTCTCCGTTGAGGAACCATTCTTTGTTTCCGAACATATCTTCATAAGCCGGGCCATCTTCACGGTGGTATTTTCCGTTGAGGCGCCATTCTTTGCTTCCGTCTGCCCATTCAATAGCCGGGCCATCTTCACGGTGGAGTTCTCCGTTGAGGCGCCATTCTTTGGTTCCGTCTGCATATTCACAAGCCGGGCCATCTTCACGGTGGAGATCTCCGTGGAGGTACCAATCTTTGGTTCCGTCTGCCTCTTCAATAGCCGGGCCATCTTCACGGTGGAGTTGATCGTTGAGGAACCATTTTTTGCTTCCGTTTGCACCTTCATAAGCCGGGCCATCTTCACGGTGGCGGCATCCGTTGAGCCACCATTCTTTGTTTCCGTCTGCCCAAACTTTAACTTCGTATGTTTTGTAATCGCTCATTTTATACCTCCGTTAGTTTGTATTTGATGCCGTCGATCTCAACGGTCTTCCCGTTGCAAGTTTGGCTGGCTGTGCGTTGTCGGTGTTGTTCTTCGGTGAGGCTTTCTCCGTTGAGCCACCATACTTTGTCTCCGTCTGCATATTCAATAGCCGGGCCATCTTCACGGTGGAGATTTCCGTTGAGCCACCATTCTTTTTGCCCGTCTGCCCATTCAAAGGCCGGGCCATCTTCACGGTGGAGTTTTCCGTTGAGGAACCATTGTTTGTATCCGTTTGCCCTTTCAACAGCCGGGCCATCTTCACGATGATGCTCTCCGTTGAGATACCATTCTTTGGTTCCGTCTGGCCATTCAATAGCCGGGCCATCTTCACGGTGGAGTTCTCCGTTGAGGCGCCATTGTTTGGTTCCGTCTGCCCATTCAATAGCCGGGCCATCTTCACGGTGGAGAAATCCGTTGAGCCGCCATGTTTTATATCCGCTTGCATATACTTTAACTTTGTATGTTTTGTAATCGCTCATTGTCCCTCCTTTTCTTCATTCGGCCAAAACAAGCACTCGTTAATGTCTTGTTCTGTAAGTTTCAGGTCCAGGCTATCCAGCCCTTCAAGCCAATCTTTGTATGCGCCCCACAATACTGCGAGAGCAACAAGAAAAAGAATACCAAAGATAATGTTCATAAGCTTTATTCCTCCGTGTGTTTCCAGCAGTTGGCGTAATCATTAAATATTTCGCCTTCAGTTAAAACACCATCTCCGTTGATAATCCTAACATAAAGATCGCCTTCTTCATCAAACCCGGTAAGAACAGCACGAATTTTATTGTTGTTGTCTCGAACTAGCACATCTCCAATCTTCATTACAGGATCTCCCTTTCTGCACCACACAAGGCTTCAAGGGCCGCATTTACAATATCGGAAAGAGATACATCTTGAAGGCCAACAAAGCTGTTTCTGAGCCGCCAATCTGGGTTAATGCGCCAAGCCTTTTCATTGGTTTCGCTAAGCACAATACCTAAGCCTTCATCAACTCTAATGCTTTGAAAATAAGACTCCGGGTATTGCAACTTGCCTCTTACATATTTCTGGTTGTAGCCTCCGGAGTGAGCCATTTTAATAAACTCTTTGATGGAAGCATTGGTGGACTTCTCGTTAAAAGTCAAGATACCAGAAACCCAGTCCATAACGTCCTGTGGCGGCTCGTTGCACTTGATTGCACCACCATCATAAGCCGAAGACTCAAACATTTCATGGTCTTCAATGATAGCCTCGGGCTGCATTAGTTTTTGAAGTTGGCTGTAGTTAACCCTGGCGTAATAGTCTCCAAAAACATACTTAGCCTGCTCAAAGATGGTTTCCTCCAAGCACGCCTTCAACAGCGTCTCTACCTGCTCTTTCAAGCTTGCATTTTCTAGAATGGCAGGATTAGTGATATCCGGTGCGTTGCTTGGATCCCACTCAAACAAAAATTCCGGTGGCCCCAAATTCATCCACTCGCCCTCAATAAGAGAGTGGGCGGCCAGGCTAGTTCTTCCTTTTCTGCTGTTAAGTTGTCCTGAGATTGTCCAGAATAGTTTATCAATTTCAGTTCTCTTGGTTCTCGCAGAGTTTTCAAGATCCCCGAAAGCACCTTCTAGGAACGACAAAACAATGATGCCTTCCTTTCCTTCGTAATTGCTATAACGATCTTTCAGTTGGTTAGCAACACAGATATTATTCCAGATTTTTTTGTATACATTGTTGCCTGGTTCTTCCAGTTTGGTCTGGATAAAAGGCGCAAGGTCAAAACTAACATTGTTCAGCATTTCCCTTTGTGCCTGATTGCCCCAGTTTGATGGTGTTTGAAAGTTCTCGCCGGAAACAAAGAAAGATACCTCTTGAAAAGCACCCGGTGCGCTTCTTACAGTCAGGCAAGCCATAAAGCGTTCCGCATCGATCCTTGCTTCGGACGAATATATAGCAACCTCTGATTCGATGGCGTTGATAATTTGACCCCATCGGTGATAACCAACGATTCCAGAGCCGGTGAATGCACTTCTACTACCCCCAACCAAAGGCTGCTCTCTTTCTGCCATTTTAAGTTTGTTGGAGATCATAGAGCCCGCAAAAGAAGAACTAGGCATATTCTTCTCAACAATCTTCGGTGCTTCTCCTGCTAAAACATCACTAAGCCTAGAAGTAAAAGCCTTTGCTTTCTTTACCTCAGCACAAGAGCGAATGTTGTGTCCAGCCTCGCCACAAAACTTACATCTACGATCCGTCATTTTACTTACCTCCTTTTTGATACACTTTCATCATATAATCAGTCCCAGCATTTTCTAGCTTGTTGTGTGAAGAAGAGACGAATGGAATGAAAAGAGAACTTCTTGTTCCGCTTGCGATAGTATCCATAAATCTCCTCATTTGCCAAGTAACATACGCAAAGCCTAATGCTTCAAATAAACCTACAAGGCTGGTGTTGAGCTCATAAAGCAAATCCTCGTCAAATTCATCAATGCTAATTTGAGAAAGTTGATTGTTTTCAAGGCAGTGGGTAATCATTTTAAGATAGCGATTATCAATCAACCTATATGCACGCCAGTGCTGACGCTGTAAGAGATCCATAGCTGAAACGTCCTTTTCGTATTTGTTCATAGTGTCAGTTGCTTTCTTTGCAATTTCTTCAAATTTCTGCAAAGACTCTTCTTTCGAGAACGAAGGCTGACAAACGACTGCAACTGTTTGAACCCACTGGCTGCGCTTATGGTTAGTGAGGATTTCATTTAGTTCCGCTCTTGTAAATTCACAGCAGTGGAGTGCCCTCTTGATAAACTCAAGCCGCTTGCGCTTATCTAGCGATTCATAGATTCTCATAATTGCTGAGGATTCAACTTGACCACCACCTTCAATAATCCTGAAAATGGAGTTGCGTGCCCAGCCGTTGTTATTTAGGTCGCTAGCGCTAGGTAGGGTGATTTTAATTTCAATGGACATTTTACTTACCTCCTCCTTTTGTTACGAAACCAATCTCATTTGCTTCTTCTTCTTTCTGCAAGACTTTACCTCCTGTTTGTTGCATAGCGAGTTTTGTTAAAGTCTGAAATGCGTTTGTTTGAATTGCAGCGCCAACAACCAACTGTGCAATCATTGTTCCTGCGCTGTAAGAGAATCCATTTAGAAAAGATCTAATCATTGTTTGCTCCTTTGCTTTCGTAGATTGCCTGCTTTCCCTTAAGGGTGCGGATGTTTTTTTGAATGTTCTCAATCATCATGCGACGTGGCCTTACTTCCTGGTGCCAAAAAAGGCTGTCATACAAAGGTGCCTCCTCCCCAAAAGCAACTTTCACCAGTTCGTCTTTTACTTCACGAGCCTGATCTTGAAGCATCTTAATCTGTAAATCATACGATGATTGGGCGCTGACTGTCCCGTCGTCATTTACAATCTCAGCGATTGTTCCTTCAAGTTTTAGAACTTCTTTCTTTGCTTTTTTTAGCCTGCTTGCCAAAAGCATCAAGCCGCCAAAGGCAAGACCACCGATTGCTGCTTCAATCATTTTCGTACCTGTAAACGTAAGTTGCGTTGTGTGTGTTTCTTGTACTTTGCGGACTTACAATCCAGTCAATTTTGCAATCATAGAAAAGAAAATCAGGCTCTCGCTGATTCATAGAAGCAAACGTATCACCGCTTGCTGGGTCTTTGATAGAAGACAAAAGACCATAACACTTCTTGTAAGGCTTTCCGGTTCTGTAATTTACGATAGTGACCAAATCTCCAACTTCAATCTTCATATTCTCTCCGTGGTGCGTGGGCGAAAGGGTGCGGGGGGTGTCCCTTATTAGACGGGCGAGCGGCGGATCTTATTCGGGGCGGGCCGGTTGATTTTTTGAGTCTGGTTTATTTTGAGCGCTCAGGCCAGTGAATTTCACATGGTTGAAAGTCCCAGATGGGGTTCCCGCTCGCTCCTTTGCGATCCGTAAGATAATAGCGATAAGGAAGATGATCATCATCTAAGATTTGAGTTTCAACGTAAGTCTTTTCTGGAATGCAGATCGGACCAAAGAATTCTTCAATGCCACCGGAGCCTTGTGGTCTAGACTCGTCATAACCTGCCCCGTCTGTATACACAAGACAATAGCCTGATCCATCCAAAAGTTTCTGCAACTGATAGTCGTCACCAAAAAAGAATTCAAAGAACTTATTCATACTACCAGAGTAAATTGCATCAATGAAATCTGAGTATTCTTGCTTCTTTTCTTCTTCAGTTTCAGCATCTCCGCTGCGCCTGTTTCGAAAAGTCCACGTAGATTTAACCGTAGAATCACGAATCTCAAAAAGAATGTGGTCTTGGCTTTCCCAAGCATCCATAAGTTCATCGCAAAGCCTCATTAGAAGGGCTGGCGGCTCTTCTTTAAGTCGGATGGTCATTTCCCAGTATTGGAACAAGATAAACTCCTTTGTTTTTGCCGTAAGGCGGGTTTGTGTAAAGCGGCGGGGGCCGAAAAGTTAAACTCTGCTTTCTTGCAGGCGTTTTTGCTTCAAGCGAGCCGAGCGTGGGGAGTGTCCCCTATTAGACGGGCGAGCGGTGGATCTTATTCGGGCCGGATCGGCTGAAACAAAGAACCCCGGCGAACAAGATCCGCCGGGGTTTAAGTTTTAAGAGTTTTGTTTTACTCTTGGGGCTCTGGTGTGCCTGATCCTTCACCTGAACCTTCTGCGGGCAAATCTTCGCCATCTAGAAGCACTCCTGTGTCTTCAACAACGTCATCTTCAACAACATCGTCGCCTGGAGGATCTCCAGAACCTTCAACAACGTCCTCGACAACATCTGCCGGACCTGTATCTCCAACGTCAGGTGTTTCACCACCATCATCGTCAGAGCAACTGGCGCACATCATAAGGATTAGCGCAAAAGCAAAAATACTGATCTTATTC
>Ga0208434_1001040_pt1 | contig 11858 bp, 18 predicted proteins | sample 13_taG_FD_184086 | JGI IMG/M metagenome (GOLD analysis project Ga0208434, IMG submission 184086) | Marine viral communities from the Subarctic Pacific Ocean - 13_ETSP_OMZ_AT15268 metaG (SPAdes) (version 2) | ecosystem: Environmental > Aquatic > Marine > Oceanic | place: Pacific Ocean | collected... | reverse complement strand
AGAGGGCAAGTTGATGTACAAATCAGATGTCGTGCTTGAGAACGGCCTGATAGGACAAGTGAGCAGCGCCACGATTGACCGCTGGTCAGTAGGCCAAGACGTCGTGGTCAAGAGCCACACGCAGACCAACTACGGCCCCCGCCTCAGTCTGGACCGACCCGGCTATGGAGGAGGCGCCCCCAGTGGACCCCGCCCCATGGGTGGTGAAACTGAGAAGCGCATCAAGTGGAGTTGGGCCATCAAGACGGCTGTCCAGAGCCTGCCTGACGCTGTGTACGATGCAGACCTTGTCAAGCAACGTGCGATTGAGTTGAACGCCATGATGGAGGACCTATGCAAGCAGTAATGGAATTCAAGAAAGGAAGCCGCCACGCCAAGCGCTGGACAGACAAGGAGGACCTGAAATTGTCCCGCCTGATTGGTGAGGGCAAGGCCCCGCAAGAGATTGCTGATGAGTTGGGACGCACGGCTGTGGCCTGCTACCAGAGGCGCCTCAAGTTGGGGCTGCCTCCGGGCGTCCACCCACTGCACAGCACGTACCCCTATCATGCGTATCGCAAGCAGAAACCACGCAAGAACGTGCGCAAGTGGTCCTTGCTGTGGGGTTTGTTGACTTGGGAACAGAAAATGCCTTAAAACAACAGAAAATGGCAAACGACATCCTTGAAGGGCTTGACAAGTTCATCGTCAAGCTGTACGGCTCACGCAAGGCAGCAGCCCACGCCCTTGGCGTCAGTGACCGGACAATCAACAACTGGGTCAACCAGAACCCACGAGGCCTGCTGAAGCATGGCCCGGAAATCATCAGAACGAAGAACATCACATGGACGCAGCTTGCTGGTGAGGTGCTGTACCAAGAAGAAAACCTGTAATCATGAGACTTGACAAGTACAAGAAGAACCTTGAGGTGATTCACCTCAACGGAAGGTGGCACGTGTACAGCTACGACACGCTGGTGGCTGTAGAGAAGGGACGCACGTTGGTGCAGCAGGGTTGGTGGTCATCCACCACTCAGAAGCACATCAACTACGCGGCTGAACAGCTGGGACTGGCAGTTGACAGAAGTGGCTTCTGATGAGGGTTGACCTTGCATTCAACGTGGAGGTGGCGACGGCATACGGACTTGAGGTGGCCGTCATCACCCACCATGTTGCTTACTGGGTGTTCCGCAACGAGGCCAATGAGGTCAACATCGAGGAGGGCCGGGGCTGGACTTACAACAGCGCCCGTGCCTACACCGAGTTGTACCCTTTCTGGACACAGAATCAGGTCAAGCGCATCTTGAAGCAGGCCTGTGACAGAGGCGCCCTGATGAGGGGCAACTACAACAAGGTGGCCTACGACCGGACCCTGTGGTACAGCATCAGTGACAGAGTGAGGCAGGTGTACGGCTTGGATTGGGGCGAACACCCCGATGCAAAGTTGCAAACGCCCCCTTCCAAAGTGCGAAAGGCAACAATGGAAGGTCCCGAACCGCCCGACCAATACCAAGTAAAGAATACAGGTATAGAACCTGTAGAATACCCAATAGAGTTTGGGCGGAACTTGGGGGACAACATGGACTTCGACATGGCATGGCGCGAGTGGCTCAAGGAGCGCCGCGAACGTGGCAAGAAGATGACCGACCGGGCGCAACGGCTGGCCTTGCAGAAACTGGTGAAGCTGAGTGGTGGCGACACCCAACTGGCGATTCAACACATAGCACACGCGATTGAGCGTGGCTGGACAGGATTCTACCCAATGAAAAACCATGACAAACGCAGTAACAAAGTACAAGACAAAGACGGAAGCAGTCTGCGCCAATATCTTGAACAGATGCCTCAAGCCGACGCCAAGTGAGGCGTGGGACGTCGGGCTGAACGTCAAGACAGCGATGCGGGCCAGCCCCAAGGTGACGTTCGCTGCGCTGTTCTTTGTGGTCAAGGACTGCATCGAATACATGGAGTGCAACAAGACACTGCGCACTGACAACGACATCATCCATGCTGTGGAGGCCCTCATAGAGGAGTTCCCTGTGATGAAGGTCGAGGAGTGGGTGGTGGTGTGTGACAGCATCAAGCGGGGTGACAGGGGCAACCTGTACGAACGCCTGAAGCTGCCTGAACTGCGGGAGGCCTTCATGGAACATGAGGGCAAACGTGCAGAACGCATGGAGCAGCGTCACACAGAGGCCATGAACGAACGCAAGGCAGAGCCGCCAACACAGGAGGCCATGGATGTCATGCGACGACTGATTGCCGACTTGGACCTGCCTGAGCCGACTACGGACGGCAAAGGCCGCTGGAAATTCATACCTTGGCCAAACGATGGCAAAGAAGGTGAACAGCAGGTCCAGAATGGTCAAGAAGATTGACAGCGTGTTCAGTCAGTACGTGAGAATGAGGGCTGCAGGTGAAGATGGCCACGGCGAATGCTTCACCTGCGGTGCCTCACGTCACTGGACCGAAGTTGACGCCGGGCATTTCATGTCCCGGTCCTGCATGTCTACTCGATGGGAGCCACGCAACGTGCAGTTCCAATGCAAGCGCTGTAACGGCTTCAGGTCTGGGGAGCAGTACAAGTTCAGTGTCTACTTGGACCAGAAGTACGGGGAGGGCACGGCAGACCTGTTGCACCGCATGAGCAAGCAGACACGCAAGTTCACCCCTGCTGAGTTGGAGCACCTGTATGAACATTTCAAGCGACTGGCTGATGAGGTCCGACAACAGAAGGGACTTTGACAGCTGGTTTGCGCAGAACTACAGCAACCTGCTTGAAATAGCCGGGCGCTATACCCCTGACCCATCGGACCTGCTCCACCACGTGTATTTGAGAGCAATCAAGGCCGACCCCCCGGACATCATGCGCAACCCTGCTGGGTACCTTCACCGTGCTATGTGGATGGAAGTGACCCGTGGGCAGTTCAAGCGGCTCATGAAGATTGACGGCGCACAGGTGATAGAGGTAGCTGAGACGCCAGACCTGACGAACATAATGGTGCGGGAGGTGTTTGAATTCATGAGTGACCGCTTGCACTGGTTTGACAGAGCCGTCCTCAAGCTGTACCTTGACGGCTACAACCTGACTGAGGTGGCACAGCAGGCCAACATCAAGCCAAGTGTGCTGTGGGTCAGTGTTCACCGAACCAAGAACAAGATGCGCAATGCGATTCAAGGTGCACCCAAGAACAAGAAAGGCCAGAATGGCCCTGTGTGAGACCTGTGACCACTTTGAGTGGGAGGCGAAGACCTGCGGCCCGCCCATCATTGGAAAGAAGGTCGAGGACGGGCGCCTGTGTGGATGCTTTATGGAGGTCAAGACGCAGCTGCCATGGACGTCCTGTCCACTGGACAAGTGGGGAGCAGAGAAGGACCCCAAGCTGCTTGATGAGGCAGAGAAGCTGCTTGAGGGGGTCCGCAACGGACGGGTCCCGACCGACCTGATGAGGCGCATGGAGCAGATTCATGCAGACCTTAGCGGCACGAAAGTGAAGCACACCTCATGTGGAAAGTGCGCCAAACAAACCATTGACGAACTACGTGAAGTTGTCCGACAATATCGAGCGTCTGAGGACTGAGCGACACCGCCTGTTGACATGGTTCACGCGGCCTGAAATCGACCCTGAAATGACCTACGACCGGGTGGTGAGACGGCTCAAAAAAGTGGACCAAAAACTGGCTGAAATCAGGTCCAAAAAACCAGATTCGAGGTGAAAACGCGAAATGCACGGAGAGCAATTTTAAGGTGGCGTCCTGCAACTTTGTGGTCTAAACCAACCGCGACATCAGGCACCTTGACAATCGTTGAATTGACATCAGGGACAGGGATTGAAATGTGGCGACAAAAGTCACATTTGTGTCGTAGCTTACGCACGAAATGACGTCACGAAGGGCCAAACGCAACCTCAGTACGTGTGATGACTTTTTGCTCATCACGAACGAGGGTGAACAGCTGAAAATCGCGTTCCAATCTCAACGCAGTTGGGAGCTGTATTTGAACGCCGCCGTGAACAGCCCGGAAGTGCTAACCATACTCAGACGGATAGTCGATGAAGCAGAACAACATCTCACAGGTCAAGGTCAGGGACCTGAAACCGAACCCGACCAACCCACGGACAATCAGTGATGAGAAGTTCTGGAAGCTGGTTGAAAGTGTAAAGCAGGACGGCTGGATGCTGAACGCCCGGCCTCTGGTCGTGGATGAGGACAACGTGGTGCTGGGCGGCAACATGCGGCTGCGGGCCTTGATTGAGGCGGGCATCGAGAAGGCGCCTGTTCACCGGGTCGAGGGGCTGACAGACCAGCAGAAGGAGGCGTTCATCATCAAGGACAACGTGGGCTACGGCTCATGGGACTGGGATGTGCTGGCCAATCAGTTTGATGAGGTCCAGTTGGATGAGTGGGGCCTTGACGTGTGGCAGCCAGAAGCTGCCGTGGACTACAGCGTGCTGGATGAGGAGGACGTGGATGCAGAACTGGACACCCTGAGTGACGGCACCCGCAAGTCCATCATGATTGACTTCGACATGGACAACTTTGGCAAGGCCAAGGAACTGGTGGAGAAGGCCAAAGCCGACGGGCACGACGTGGGGCTGCTGCTGATTCAAGCGCTGGAGGCGCTGGACTGATGTGTAGTGTCATTGGCTACAGCGGCGTGTACGACCACAACAAGGTCGTGGCACTGCTGTTGGAAAGTCAAGCCAGAGGCCTCCACGCCTTCGGCACCACCTACATCCACGAAGGGGAGGCACAGACGTTCAAGACACACGACCTCAAGGAACTGGCCTCATGCTTGGCTTCAATCCAGCCCAGCAAGTTCATCGCCCACTTCCGGTACAGCACCAGCGGCGACTACCGCAACCACAACAACAACCAGCCTTTGGCCCAGAACGGCACATATTTGGCGTTTAATGGTGTTTTGCACCAAGGGACAAGGCAAGACATGGAAAAGAAATTTGAGTGCCAGATTCCTGCGGAAAACGACGGCCATGTTTTGCTGGCGAATCTGCATGACCACTACTTCCTGCGGCGGCCCGACATCACCTACGCGGCTGTGTACCTTGACGCCAATCACGACCTGTGGGCTGTGCGCAACCCCTTGAGGCCTCTGCACTACGCATCAGGGTCAAAACAGGTGGTGGTCGCCAGCACCAAGGACATCCTGCGCAGGGCCGGATTCGAGCACTCACAACCTGTAACGCCATGGACACCGATGCGCCTGTAAGCTACACTGACTACCACAACCTCAGCATGGAGGCCAAGGACGTAGACCCCGGCATCACAGCGCTCAGGTACTTGGCAGACAGATTCGAGTTGAACACAGAGCAGCGCTACTGGCTGGCGTTCCTGTACGCCTGCACCTACACCACCGTGTCGGTGTTCTACATCTACAACGAGTTCCCAGACCCCGACCGGGTGGACCTCAAGCGGCTGGAACGTTGGTGGAACGCCAACAAGCGCCATGTCATCTTCCAGACCGACCGACGCCGCATCAAGAACAACGACCAGTTTGTGCCAGCCGTCAAGAGTTACATGGAGTTGACACGTGGTCGGGCTGACAGGTACTTCAACACGAAGTCGTGGAAGCTGATGTACGAGCGCATCACAGCCATTCACGGGTTTGGCCGCTTCAGTGTGTTCAACCACCTCGACGCCATCAACACCATCACCCATCAGTCCGTCATGCTGCCGTACTTGGACATGCGGGATGCGGTGTCATGTCGCAGTGGCATCGCGTGGAGCATGGACAGGCCAGACCTCGTGACCAAGGACCGCTTGCCGGGCAGTGACCTGAAGATGCTTCACAACGAATTCATCAGGCTGCTCAAGACCCACGACGGCAACGTGTTCCAAGTGGAAACGACCCTGTGCGCCTACGCCAAGTACCGCAAGGGCCAGCGCTACATCGGCTACTACATCGAGCGAATGCGCAAGGAACTGAAGCAGATGGAGGCGACGACCCCGCCGGGGGTGTGCTGGGATGTTCTGTGGCAGTTCAGACAGGAAACGTTTGAACCTGTGTATCTTGGCGCACATGAATCTTCAGTTGACTGGGGCATGTGGGTCGGGCAAGACATGGGTGTTCACTCAGGTCCTGACCAAGGACAGCACGTGGCATAAGGCGGGCCTGATTCGCTACCGCAAGCAGGGCAACCTCATCATCACGGGCATCTATGACGGCAACATGTTTCAGGGCAGCGACCGACTGAGCATGGCCGTGGCTCAGGACTTCAAGGGATTCAGCAAGCTGGTGGCCGACAGGGGCTACATCGCCCTGTTCGAGGGGGACCGCTGGATGAACAGCAAGTTCAGGGAGGCCTTCGACCCCTACGTGATTCGCATCACCGACAACGGCTACAAGGGACGCAAACGACGGGACAGCCAGCAGACACAGGAGCACATCAAACGAATCGCCACGAGGGTGGCCAACTACGGGTCCGACATCGACGTGACAGACAGCACAGCGGCGTTGGCGTTAATACAGCAAAAGATACATGAAGCGACTACAGCTACAGCCTGTTGAACACACCATCAAAGTGGGCCACAAGTGCACAGCGCTTGAACCCACGGTGACTGAGGACTGCATCTTGGTGTCTGAGGACGGAACAGACATTGGATTCTACATGCGCAAGGTGCCGGAGCGTCTGGGCCAGCTGCTCGACGTTGCCAATGCAGAGTTCCGCAGTGACAGAGTGCCCAAATCTATCATGCGCAGGTCCAGCGCCATCACCACCGCATACGCCACCAACGGCAACTGGCGCAGTGAGGATGAGATTCAGCAGTTCAGCACGATTCTGGGAGGGGTCGCACCCCGTCCCCACATGAGGCGCCCTGACCCACGCATCAGCAGCGTCCACCAATCCAAGGAGGCAGAAACGTTCGTCAAGGCCATGCTGTTGGCAGCTAAGGAGGCCGAGAAGCTGATTGAACACCACTTGCCAACACTGGCTACAGCACAACGTGAGATAGTGGCAAGAACGGCCAAAAAATGGCGTTTTGGCTCCATGTTCACGTCATCCATCAGCAACTTCAACATCGCTGCCAGCTACCACAGGGACACAGGCAACCTCAAGGGCTGCGCAAACGTCATCCTGACCAAGCGGAACAACAGCAAGGGGGGCAACCTCCACGTGCCTGACTACGACGCAACATTTGAGCAGTGTGACGGCAGCATCTTGGTGTACCCCGCATGGCGAAACGTCCATGGGGTGACACCCATCGAGCCAACCCACGAAGGGGGCTACCGGAACAGCTTGATTTTCTACGCCCTGAAATGCTTTGAGGGGCACAAATAAGACACATGAGACACCAAAAAAAGGAGTTGCTGGAAGCGCTGGAGAAATCACTGGGTGTGGTCAGCACCGCGTGCAAGTCAGCAGGAGTGAGCAGAGCCACCCACTACAGGTGGATGAAGGAGGACCCTGAGTACAAGGAGGGCGTGGAGGAGTTGACTGAGGTCGCAGTGGACTTTGCTGAGAGCCACCTGCACAAGGCCATACAGGATGGCAACGTCACGGCGTGCATCTTCTACCTCAAGACGAAGGGCAAGCGCAGGGGCTACGTGGAAACGCACGACATCACAACGGGCGGCAGACCCATGCGGGAGCCGTCGTGGTTTGACGAGGTGGCCAAGAAGGAAGGCCTGCCAGACACACCAGCGTTTGGGTGAGGCAACCGACGACCTACTACAACTGCAAGGGGGCCTCTGAGCGCATCCAGATTCACCAAGGGGGCACACGTTCTGGCAAGACGTACAGCATCATCCAAGTGCTGTGCGAGTGGTGCTGGAAAAACCAGCATGCCGGGTGGACCATCACCGTGGTGCGCAAGACCTTTCCCAGCCTGCGGGCCTCAGTCCTTCGGGACTTCATCGACATCTTGGAAACGCAGGGGTGGTACAACCCTGACTTTCACAACAAATCTGAGAGCACCTACAACCTGTTTGGCAATCGCTTTGAGTTCATCAGCGTTGACCAGCCACAGAAGGTCCGGGGCCGCAAGCGCAACATCCTGTTCGTGAACGAGGCCAATGAAATCACACTGGAGGACTGGCGACAGCTGATGCTCAGGACCACCCACAAGGCCATCATTGACTACAACCCCTCTGACGAGTTCTCATGGATTTACGACCATGTGATGGACAGGCCTGACAGCGTGTTCTTCAAGACCACCTACAAGGACAACCCCTACTTGGACCCCGTGGTGGTGGCTGAAATCGAGCGCCTCAAGGAGGCAGACCCCGACTACTGGCGGGTGTACGGGCTGGGTGAGAGGGGTGTCAACAGGGCCACCATTCTCACGCACTGGAAGGAGGTCGAGGAGGTGCCAGAGGGTTGGCGCCTGCTGGCCTACGGCCTTGACTGGGGCTACGTCAACGACCCCTCAGCCGTTGTTGCCGTCTACACAGACGGACAGGGCCTGTGCCTTGACGAGGTGCTGTACGCTACTGGCATGACCAACGCTCAACTGGCCGACGCCTTGCGGCATCAGGGGGTCGAGAAGGGGGACGTGCTGGTTGCTGACAGCGCTGAACCGAAGTCCATCACAGACCTGCATGGCCACGGATTCAACATCCACCCAGCCCGCAAGGGGCGGGACAGCATTCGCAGTGGTTTGGACTTCCTGCGCAGCAGGCCCCTGATGGTGACGACAAGGAGCGCCAACGGCATCAAGGAACTGCGCAACTACAGGTGGAAGGAAGACAAGAACGGCAGATTCATCAACGAACCCGTTGACCGCTACAACCACTTTGTGGACGCGGCCCGGTACGCTGCTACTTGGCAGCAGACCAACCCGAACTTCGGCGCCTACGTGCTGGGCTGACGAGCAGCCAGAGTTGGTAGAGCATGGCAGAGGAGTAGGTCAACGTGATGGCGTAGGCCACGACTTCGGTTGCTTGCATAACGGGGGTTGTTGAGACAGCATCTCCATCAGGTCGGCGCTGTCAATGACGCCGTTGCCATTGAAGTCGAACGCAGCCGCCTGTGAGCCGGGGGACGGGCTGTTGCCAAACGCCTGAAGGAGCAGCAGCAGATTCATGATGTAATTGGACCACATGACCCCTTCTACGTCGTTCGGTCCCTGCAGGTTGCGTGTAAGGGACAAGCATTTTGTCGTTATTTTGGTGCATGGAACTATCACTGCCGTACACATGGAGCGACATGACGCTGGGACAGCTGGCCAAGCTGGAGGAGGCAACCACTGACATCGACCGCGTGTCAGCCCTCACGGGCATGGAGCCAGACGCGCTCAGGCAGGCCCCTGCCCACCTGTTGAGCAGGGCCTCAGAACACGTCAAGCACCTCTCACAAGCAGAAAGCACCCGTTTTGAGCGTATCTGGGAGCATGATGGTGTCCGCTATGGCTTGGTGCCAGATTGGACCACCTTCAGCATCGGAGAGTGGATTGACCTTGAAGGCTGTACGCAGGACTTCTGGCCCAGCGCTACGCGGGCCATGGCCATCCTGTATCGACCCGTCGAGTGGGAAGGGGGTGGTGCCTACAGCATCGCCAAGTACACGGGGATGGAGGACCACAGCGTGTTTGACAAGATGCCAGCCGACGTGTTCAGCGGGGCCATGCTTTTTTTTTGGGCTACCGCAACGAAACGACAGCCAAGTTCCACACCCTGTTTGACGGACCTGCTGAGGCAGGGTCCAGCAGCGTGGGTGCGAAATGGGGGTGGTATCATGTCCTTCACACGCTGGCTGGTGAGGACTTTCTACGGATTGATGACGTCACTGAGAAGGGCTGTCACCAAGTCCTCCAGCACCTTGTCTACATGAAGGACCTTGCCCACGAACGACAGACACAGAACGCATGATTACCTACAACAACTTGGTGGCTGCCTTTGAGGCCTTCGTAGCCAACCACAAGATGCTCACCACCTTCACCCACGGGGACCCAACAGAGGTGGACGTGGAGAAGATTGAAAGCTACCCCCTGATGCACTTGGTGTACACGGGGTCCAGCTACGACACCAACACCAAGCGCTACAGCGTCGAGTTGTACCTGTTGGACGTTCCGGGCGACGACAGCGATGAGGCGGCCCACGAACGGGAGGCTGTGAGTGATGCAGAGCAGATTGCTGAGGACATCTTGGCCGACCTTGAGAACGGGCATCAAATCTTTGACAGCTTCAAGCACCGCTATGAGATTGGCAGCGCCAGCACCAGCCCCCTGACCGACGAAGGCCGCAACCGCATGGTAGGGGTCCTTCTGGACCTTGAGATTGTGGTGCCCTACCGCTACGACGCCTGCAACGCCCCGCTGGTCGGGGTGTCACCTGCCGGGTCTGAAGATGAGGTCAACAACATCGTGTCTGGCATCAGGGTCCGGGAGGCCGACGGCAGCCCGAACGTGGCCAACGTTTCCACGCTCATCGTGGACAACGGGTCCCTGACGAATGAGGGTGGCGGCATCGTGACCTTGGAACTGGGAGCAGGCAGTGTCAGCAGCGTCAACGGGGTGTCCCCGGACGCCAACGGCAACGTGGTCATCAGCACAGGCAGCGGCACTCTGGACGACCTCACAGACACCAACCTGACCAGCCTGACCGCAGGCGACGTTCTGGTGTACGATTCAGCCAGCGGCAAGTTCCAGAACGCTGCCCAAAGCACATTGGCAGCAGGCAGCGCCGGGTCTGTGACAGGCGCACAGGCTTCAGCCATCACGGCCAACACGGCCAAGACGTCGTTCCCCGGCTTCGGGACCACAGGGGGCACAGCGTTGGAGGGCGACACAGCCCTGCTTCAGTTGGGCACGACGGCGGGCACAGCCCTTGAAGGCAACACCACCACCATCTCAGGGGCGCAGGCCAGCGCTATCACAGCGAACACAGCCAAGACCAGCTTTCCCGGATTCGGGACCACAGGAGGCACCGCGCTGGAAGGCAACACCAGCCTTCTGCAGCTGGGCACGACAGCAGGAACAGCGCTTGAGGGCAACACGAGCATCCCAGCCGACCTCGACGACCTCAGCGATGTGGCAGTCACCAGCCCGGTGGCTGGGCACGTCCTGTACTACCACAGTGACGGGGAGTTCAAGAACGTGGACCTGCTGGCAGCCGTTCAGCAGGTGCTGGTGGACAGCGGGTGCCCTGTCAGCTTCGGGTCCAACAACGCTGGCGATTTTGACGGCGACGGGTCGATTGATGTTGAGGACTTTCTGGCGTTCCTCGTGGTGTACGGCACCAGCGTGGAGCCAGCAGGCGACTGCAGCGTGAACAGGGGGACCGCCGACCGAACCCCCGGCGGGTCTGCACGCACACCAGCGGCCCGCATGGCCTCCAAGGTGAACAACTTGGGGAGCACCTTCATGGCCAACTACGAATACAGCAACTACGACAGCACTGACGACTTCCAGCTGGCAACCAGCAAGGCCATCAGCGAACAGATTGACCTGCGCAAGACGCAAGGCAAAACCAGCACCCTGTCATGGGCAGATTACAGCCCCACGCAGAGCATCACAGCCGGGGCCACCGCCGTCAACGTCCCCCGCATGGACGAGACCAGCACGACCATCATCACGAGGGGGTCGAACTTCATGCAGCAGAACAGCATTCAAGACAACGTCGCTGTTGGTGGCGTTAGCACACAGGCGGGCATCACCTACACAGCCACCCTGACGTGTCGCTGTGCCACGGGCGTCCTTGTGGCTTTCACCACCACCGTGTCAGGGGTCGTTCCCGGCGCCGCAGGCCAGAACGTCTTTGGCGACGGCTCAGAACAGACAGTGACACTGACAGCCACCGAGACTCAGGGCTACAACGACACAGGCGCCTCCAACGCAGGCACGCTGAAAATCAACGCCATGTCCACTGGCGACGCCACTATCAGGTACAAATCACTCACCATCACCATCAACAACTGATGCCAAAGG
>Ga0208434_1001031_pt1 | contig 11899 bp, 13 predicted proteins | sample 13_taG_FD_184086 | JGI IMG/M metagenome (GOLD analysis project Ga0208434, IMG submission 184086) | Marine viral communities from the Subarctic Pacific Ocean - 13_ETSP_OMZ_AT15268 metaG (SPAdes) (version 2) | ecosystem: Environmental > Aquatic > Marine > Oceanic | place: Pacific Ocean | collected... | reverse complement strand
TCGACTTCGTGATCAGCGACACAAACCTGATCGTTGAAGTTGAGGGCGGTACTTGGTCTGGCGGCAGGCACACCACTGGAGCCGGTTTTAAGTCGGACTGCTGGAAGTACAACAAAGCGCTGCAGCTGGGGTATCGGGTGCTTCGGTATACGACCGATATGGTGACCAAGGGTGAGGCGCTGGAGCAGATCTTGGAGATATTGGAGCAAGAGGGCGTCAAAACGGCGCTGTGAGAGGTTTATATGCGGTGCAGGTCTTGTGGTAGCAGCTCGAAGGTAATCGACGTGGAGAAGGCTCAGGAGAGCGTCAGGCGGCGTAGGGAGTGTACTTCGTGTGGTGACAGGTGGAACACAATGGAGCAGGTGCTGGGGGCTGTAGTGAAGCAGAAGCCGCAGCAGCCGCCAGAGCCGGCGAAGCCGGCGGGCGGCGCGCGGCGGTTGCAGGCCGTGAAAGACCTGGCGGAGATATTTGACGAGGACTTAGACGACATCATGAAGGAGTTAGGCATTTGAGTGGGCGACCGATACTGCGAAAGCAATTGCGTAAGCTGGACGAGCTTGGCGAGGAGAAGATCTTTTCCGTCATTGAGGGCGGCATGACGACGCGGGCTGCGATCAAGCACTTTGAGGTTGGCAACCGCACGTTCTACAAGTGGCTGGATAGCGACGAGGGTAGGCGACAGCGATACTTTCAAGCGCGCAAGCGCTGGGCCGATATGATTGCCGAGGAAGTGGTAGATATTGCCGATGGCGCGGTAGATGCGCACGACGCTACGGTTCGCAAGCTGCGCATAGACGCGCGTAAGTGGGTGGCGTCAAGGGTCAATCCCGATGAGTGGGGCGAACGCCGCGATCCGTTGTTGAACATAAGCCTGGGCGACCAGCATTTGACGGCGTTAAAAGACTTGGTTAATGGGCAATTGATCGAGCAAGATAAGGACGAAACCTAGCTGCGGCACACTGCCGCGCACTGCCTGCAATGCGCGTGGGAACGAACTCGATCCGGCCTGGATTCGGGCCAAGTTAAGGGGAATTTTAGCGTGAAACACTCCGCATAACGTAGCGCAAAACTGTTAGGTCAATGAAATCAATGACTTACGAGCCGTTTTCGTATAACCTTGATTATGTTAAATACGATTATCGGCCAATACCCCCCCTCGAACAGGGCGAGGGGTGGGGGGTGGAGGCTTTAGGTCACGCGCACCGAAAAAAATTTTTATTTTTTAGGTTTACGATTTTTAGCAGTCTTTGCAGCGGCCTTGAAAGCCGCAGCGGTAGGCGCACCTTTGGCGCCAGGCTTGCGCATTTTCTCTTTCGATCCCGCCTTGATGCGCTTTCTTTTGGCGGCAATGTTGGAGTACAGCCCTTTCTTTGGCATATCTATTTCCTTGATTTTGAGCCGGCGCACTTCCACCGCTTTCGCGACAGCCGCAACGGCGAGTTAGGGTTTTTGGCGGCCTTCGGGTTGCGCTTCATTTGGCCCGCGCTCCGCGCGCAGTAGCTGTCGCCCTTCTTGGTGCCAGGCCGCACCCGCGGCCCGCCGTCCGCTGCGCGGCCAGCTTGGCCGTAGCTGACCTTCTTGCCGGCCTTGGTGACCTTCACCTTGGCCTTGCCCCTGGCGGGCGTGTTACGGCCGGCCACTAGCGAGGAGGAAAAGGCGGCTTTGGGCCTTTGGTGTTGGTGCCGGCGACGGCTGCGGCGCTGCGCGCCTTGCGGTTCGCTGCGCCCTGGATCTTGCGCATCCGCGCCATGTTCTTTTTGTGAGTTCCGTACATTTTTGGGTGTCCTATATATGGGTGCCCAAATTTTCCCACAGCCATCGAAATAAATTAATGTCACCCTATGGATGTACAAAAGAAACGATATTTGAGAGCATCGGATTTTGCTTATTTGAGGGCGCAAAATGACCGACCGATTCTACCGAGCAACGCAGGCGCTAAAGCGCCTGCCTGCCATATACGGCAACAAGGGCGAGGCCGCCAAGTCTGGCGTTATGACGCCGGAGAAGATTGAGACGATTGTGCGGATGTTCGACGAGGGGCTAGAGAAGGGCGTCATAGCCGAGCGCGTAGGCTTTCATCCCAGTACAATTTACAACCTGGCGCGCAAGCATAAGCGCGGAAGCTTGTAGGGGCAGATTATGAGCGTGGAAAAAACTATAAACGGCATCGATTTTTACGTCGAACTTGAAACCAGCGAAATGTACCGGCGGGGGACGGTTTGCATCGACGCCGAGCGTGGCGACGACTCTGAAAGCTGGCACGTTGGGCCAGACAAGATGCTGAGATTTTTGAACAAAGATTCGTCCATAAAAAATTTTTTGGAGCTAGATCAGTGGATGGAGGATGGCCTAGACACCGAAGGCTGGGCGCAGCTTGACGCGCTAGTTGAGCAGCTTGCCAAGCAAGAGATGACCTACACGCTTTGGTTCCGCGAGGGCAGAGGCAAGCTCCACTGGTTGACCGAGAAGCAGGTGCGCGAGCTTGCCCCGATTTTTAACTTCTCTGCCGACGACGCCATAAATTCCCGATCTGGCGCTGTTATGACTGACGCTGAAGACAAACTAGAAACACTAGAACTGAACTTTGGAGAACACTACGGATAATGATTACTTTCAAACAAGAATTCTATCTTTGGGATGATGAAAAGCAAGAGCTTCCCGGTGAGATAGTAACGATGTCAACTAATAATGAGATAGAATGTAGTGCTCTTGTGGAGTTTTTTTCTAGGTTTGCTAAAGCATTGGGGTACTCGCCTGACAATGTGTACGAAGCTTTTGAAGAATACTTAATAGAACACAAAAGGGTAAAACAAGAAGATGGCGATAACATTGGCGGCTGCTACAAGGACAACCCGTTTGATAACCCTCGTGGGGAGCTAAATTAAAACGCTGGTATAAAGGCAAACCTATTTGTCTCTCACTTTTGGCTGAATTTGAGAGGCAACCGCTCGTCGCTGAATTCCCACCGCCCGTCTGAATCATTAAACAACAAAATAGCGGCCGTGTTTGGATGCATTTGCGTTGCTTGGATTACTTGCAGCGCACGCCCCGCCTCATGCCACCACTTGTGGGGCGGGGCATCTTTTTGCGGTAAAACCCTCTACCCCTTTTACCGCATACACCGCTGGTATAATGCGGCATGGCCGAAAACCCATATATTGCGTTTGTTAAGCGCTTCCGTAACGACCCCGTCGCATTTGTTGAGGGCGTCTTTAACGTAACCCCAGACCCCTGGCAGCAAGACCTCCTAAAAGCCATCGCCTCTGGCGAGCGCAAGCTCAGCGTCCGCTCTGGCCACGGCGTAGGCAAATCAACGGCCGCCAGCTGGGCGATGCTCTGGTTTTTGTTGACCCGATTTCCAGTAAAAATTGTAGTTACGGCGCCGACCAGCGCGCAGCTGTTCGACGCCCTGTTTGCCGAGGTTAAGCGCTGGATCAACGAGTCGCCCGAGGCCGTTAAGCAGCTGCTTGAAGTAAAAAGCGACCGCGTAAGCCTAAAGGCCGCCCCCAGCGAGGCATTCATCTCATGCCGAACCAGCCGCGCCGAGACGCCAGAGGCGCTGCAGGGCGTCCACGCCGATAACGTGATGCTCATCTGCGACGAGGCATCCGGCATCCCAGAGGCCGTATTTGAGGCCGCCGCAGGCTCGATGTCTGGCGAAAACGCCGCCACGCTATTGCTTGGCAACCCAACCAGGGGCAGCGGGTTCTTTTTTGACACGCACCACCGGCTATCTGGCGAGTGGTGGACGCGCCGCGTCAACTGCGAAGACTCTCCCCGCGTTAGTGACGAGTACGTCAAAGAGATGGCGCTGCGCTTTGGCGAGCAGTCCAACGCCTACCGCGTCCGCGTCGAGGGCGAGTTCCCGCTGCGAGACGACGACACCGCCATACCTTTAGAGTTGGTGGAGTCCGCGCAAAGCCGCGACGTGGTGGTGAACGAGGAGGAGCCTATTATTTGGGGCTTAGACGTTGCCCGCTTTGGCAGCGCAAAGAGCGCGCTTGCGAAGCGCCAGGGGCGCGAGCTTAAAGGCATGCAGACCTGGCAGGGGCTGGATCTGATGCAGCTGACGGGTGCCGTTGTTGCCGAGTACGAGGGGGCAGGGCCGCGCCAGCGGCCGGTGCAGATCTTTGTAGACTCTATTGGCGTCGGTGGCGGGGTGTGCGACCGGCTGCGCGAGCTAGGGCTGCCGGCAGTTGGGATAAACACCGGCGAAGCGCCGAGCACCAAGGGAACCTACAGCAACCTCCGTGCGGAGTTATGGTTTAAAGTGAAAGCCTGGCTTGAGGCCCGCGACTGCAAGATTCCAAAAGACGACAACCTGGTGGCCGAGTTGGTGTCGCCTAAGTACAAATTCACATCGAGCGGCAAGCTGCAGATCGAGTCCAAGGATCAGATGCGCAAGCGCGGCCTTGCAAGCCCCGACCTGGCCGATGCACTGGTGCTGACGTTCGCCGGCCCCGCATCAATAATGGCAGGACAGAGCAGCGCCGCGTATAACTGGAACACTCCGCTGCGGAGGAACTTAGCCGTTACCTGATAAAATATCTTTTACAAAACCAGAAGATATTGGGGTTTGCGTGGCTAAAACAGAATCACATACCTACCAACGCGGCTCCAGCGGCCTAAAAGACGCCGCAACCGACATCGCAAAGATGATGGAGCGCAGCGCCAAGCCTAAGAAAAAAGCCGGTAAGAAGAAGTAGTGGTAGGACTGCTTGGTGCAGGCAGGAAGGCTGCGGCAGATGCGGCAGCGCCGACGAGCCAAGGGTTGCTTGCCTATCATGGCTCGCCGCACTCTTTTGATCGTTTCAGCATGGACGCTATTGGCACTGGTGAAGGCGCGCAAGCTTATGGTCACGGCCTTTATTTTGCAGAGCGCGAGGCCACCGCGCAGTCTTACCGTGACTATTTAAAAGGCAACAAGCTGATTTTGAATGATGGTACTGAGATCACCTACAGCAACCATCTCACCAACATTGAAAAAGCCATAAAAGCAAAATTCCCCAAATTGTCGCCGGACAATGTTAGAAGAACTGCAAAATCCGTTGTTGATGACAACCTAGTCCCTGGGGATGTCGAGGGTATGGGGGTTTTCGATAGCACTGGTTACCGCGCAGAAAACATCTATATGACTGGTATCCGCGCTAATAAAAAAGCGCGCGAGTCAAAGGGCAGTATGTATGAAGTCAACATTGACGCGACTACTGACGACCTTCTGGACTTTGATGCGCCGTTAAAAGAGCAGTCAGAAAAAATACAAAAGATTTTTCCACCCGATAACTATCCAGAAACCTTTACTGGTAGGTCTCTTTACGACCGCATCTCTGGTTCTGCAGCGATTGGAGGAGATAGCAGACGTTTTAGAGCTGATGGCTCAAGAGAGTCAGCGCCGCAGGCTTCGGCTCACTTGAACAGTTTGGGCATAAAAGGCATTAAATATGCCGACGCACAAACGCGCTTCTCACCTGGCAAAAAAACCAGCAATTACGTTATTTTCGATGATCGCCTAATAAACATTTCTCGTCAGTACGGCATCCCAATCACCGTCCTATCTGGATTGGTTTTGGCACCAGAAGACGCAGAGGCTGGAATACTGACTGCGTCGCTCTCGCCGGTACTCCGCGAGTCCCTAGACAAATATCTGCGCGACGAGCCACTAGACAAGCGCAACAGAAACCAGGTCGAAAAGTACCTGGCACAAATAGCCACAGACCGCACCGCATTTGGCCGGCGTGAACGCATGCGAATGACGCCTGGCGCAACGCCAGACATCGACGTTAAGACGCGCGAAATCATCACACCTGAATCTATGCAGGGTGAAATGCTGGTGCCAATCCAGGGCGACGCAAGTATTGCTGGCGGACTTTTAGACAACGTCGAAGGCGTGCCGCTTGACGCTGTTATTCCGCTGCAGGGCGGCCCCAACTATCCGCTGATAAATGCCTACAGCAACAACTTACTCGGCTGGGCGTCCATGAAAGACGCAGCCCAGGCTAAGCAGAACCAGTTGACCAGGGCTGGGTTGTCGGGCGATCAGGTACGCGGCGTGTTTGCCCGCATGGGCGACGAAGCAATGATGTTTAACACGATGGTCACTGAGGCCATGCTGCGTCAGCTGCCGGCATTAGATATACCGAAGACCCAAATAAAGAAGTTTAACGCGCGGATAAGAAAGTCGGTGCCTAACTTCGCTGGCGTAGAAACAGCAGACGGATTAGCGCAGCTAAAGGGGCAATTGCCGACTCAAAACAAGAAAGGCAAAGCGGTTAAGCCTAGCAACCTTCGCAAATTGGTTGTTGGTGAAATGCGCAAGAAAGAGTTTGGCAACAAAGGCTTTCCAGATTACGAGGACACAATACGAGCGCTGACAGAGCCGGAGCTTAGAGGCGAGGTGCGGGGCGCTAGTGGTTTTTCTACGATACGCGCGATCCCTGGCGCAGACCTAATCAGCGACGCAGCGCACGATACATACAGCCACGGTATCCCTGGTATCTACGCTGGCGGCCTAGAACGCAGCGTGCCTATCGAGGTCATGTTTCCAGACCTATATGAAGCGACAGCCAAGTCGCGAGTAACCGCTAAGGGTAAGCGTCAGGGTCAACCTTTAAACGAGCAAGAGAGAGTTGGCTCAGTGCTTATGGGAGGCGGTGCGCAGAAGGCCGACCAGAAATGGTTGGACGGCGTAATGAACTACCTGGAGAAAGTGAAAAAAGGCGCTGTTGCAACTGGCGGTTTGTTAGCGGCAGAAGGTGCAGCAGCAGCAGACGTGGCAGCAGATGCCGCAAGTGCAATAGCTTCCCCATTCCTGACATCAGCGGCGACGATCCAAGGTGCTGTGGCCAATCAACCTACTGGGTCACTGGACGCAATGTATCAACAGGGCAACAACCTATTCGACTATCAGCCTAGAACCGAGCTAGGCCAACTGCGCAGCCAACAAGCGCAACAGGCAATGGCAAACGCCTTGCGCGGCCCACTGGCCGCAGCGAGTGCCGTGACCGAGCCAATACACCCCATTCTCAGCGCAGCTGCCCAGGCAGCTGAAAAGCTACCGCGCCGCGCACAAGTCGTCGGGCGCTCTTTATTGGATTTACTCTAATGGCCGAATCATTTTTAGATTACAACGAAGAAACCGGAGAGGAGGAGTACATTGAAATCGACCCCTCGATGGCAACCGAAGAGATCCAGGCCGCCGTACAGCAGGCCATAGAGGACGCGGTTGATTACATAGACAACACGGTTTCTCCCGTGCGCGCGACCGCCGCCGAGTACTACAACGGCGAGCCTCTTGGCAACGAGCAAGAAGGCCGCAGCACCGCGCAAACGATGGACGTTCGCGACACAGTGCAAGCGATGCTGCCAAGCCTGATGCGGATATTCTGCGGCTCTGACCACGTCGTTGAGTACGCACCTACTGGCCCAGAGGACGTTGAGATGGCAAAACAAGCCACCGACTACGTCAATTATATCCTGCAGCAAGACCAAGACCAGCCGTTCATCGAGATCATCTACGCGGCTATGAAAGACGCGCTTGTGAAGGGTCAAGGTTTTCTCAAGTATTACTACGACGAAACAGAAAGCTCTAGCAGCTTTGACTTGGAGAACCTAGACGACCAGGCGCTCAACGCGCTGAACTCAGACCCCGACATAGAGATCGACATGCTGATGTCTGTCGTATCTGACGAGTCGCCAGAGCCGTTGCACAAGGTGCGCGTTACCAAGCGTAACAAAATCGGCAAGATTAAGGTCATGTCGGTGCCACCAGAGGAGGTGCTGATCAATCGGCACGCACGCAGCATAAACGATGCCGAGCTTGTCGCTCACCGCGCCTACCTACCGATCAGCGATTTGGTCGAGATGGGTTATGACCGCGACGAGATGGAGACGTTCGCAACCGACGAAGATGATTTCGATTTGTTTAACCAAGAGGCGCGGGAGCGCTTCTTTGATCAACGCGACGTTGACTACCGCGATCCATCGCGCCGGCGAGTTCTTTATGTCGAGGCATATGTCCACTTAGACGTAGATGGCGACGGCGTTAGCGAACTGCGCCGCGTGTGCTGCGCCGGCCCGAACTACGAAATACTGCGCAACGACCCAGCAGACCTGGTGCCGATTGCGCTGTTCCAGCCAGATCCAGAGCCGCACACGGCACTTGGCGGCCTGAGCATCGCCGACCTGACTATGGACATCCAGCGCATCAAGAGCGCCGTGCTGCGCGCCAGCCTGGATAGCCTGTCTATGTCTACTCACCCGCGAGTCGGGATTGTAGAAGGCCAGGCGTCGCTAGAGGACGTGATGAACGTCGAAGCGGGTGGAGTCATCCGTATGCGTCAACCTGGCGCGGTTGTGCCGTTTAACTTGCCCTTTGTTGGTAAGGAGGCGTTTCCAATGCTGGCCTATATGGACGAGATGCGCGAAAACCGTACCGGCATATCGAAAGCAGCTGACGGGCTAGACCCAGCTGCGCTGCAGTCCAGCACCCTAATGGCCGTGCAGCAGACCGTAGCCGCCGCCCAGCAGCGCGTAGAACTGGTGGCCAGATTGTTCGCCGATGGCGGCATGACGCAGCTTTACAAAGGTCTTCTGCAGCTTCTAATCAAGCACATCGACAAGCCGCGCATGATCCGGCTGCGCAACCAGTTTGTGCCTATGTCGCCAGACCGATGGAATGCTGACATGGACGTTGTATCCAACGTCGCGCTAGGCAAAGGCGGCGACCAAGAGCGCATGGCTATGCTGCAGCAAGTGGCCGGCAAGCAAGAGCAGATCTTGCAGACGATGGGGCCGCAGAACCCCCTCGTCGACATGAACAACTACTACCAGACGCTGACCCAGATGCTAGAGATCGCGGGATTCAAAGACCCGCTGCGCTTTTTTAAAGATCCAGCGAACTTCCAGCCGTCGCAAGAGCCGCCTAAGCCTGACCCGAACGAGGCGCTTATGCAGGTGCAGATGCAGGCCATCCAGGCAGACATCCAAAAGAAAGCGGCAGAGCTTGAGCTAGAGCGCGACAAGATGATGCGAGAGGACGACCGTCGCAGGGATAAGGACGAGGCCGATATCGCGCTCAAGGCAGCCGAGATCAACGCCAGGTACGGCGCGCAAGTTGATACGGCTCAGATCAAAGCCAATTCAGACAGAGACAGAGAGCTGGTCAAACAACTAGCCGCACAGAGGGCAAATGGCGTCTAGACAACAGGACTTAACCAACATCCAGAGGATGGCCGACGATCCTGACTTTAAGGGGGTGATTGAAAATCTGCGTCTCGATTATTTCGAGAAGTGGTGCAAGGAACGCAAACCCGATCAACGGGAGCGCTTGTGGCTGCAACAGGAAGTTTTAGACGACGTCGTCACGCAGATGCGTGCCGCCGCCGATCAACTGGCTTTCGACAAATATAGGAACGGTTAGATGGATGATAGAATAGATGGAAGCGAACCCCAAGATATGGGGGCTTCCGTTGGAAGCGCACAACAAATTATCGCAGACATGTTGGCTCCTGCAGAGGAGAAAGCCGAACAAGTAAGCGAGACAGTTGATGAGTCCGTTGAGGGCGAGGTGTTTGAAGACGCCGAGTACGAAGAGGCCGACGAGGTACTCGACTCGGATGATGAAGACATCGATCTGGATGACGATGAATACGAGCCAGATGAGGAAGCCGAATCGGCTGACAAATTCACGGTCAAAGTGGCCGGCGAAGAGTTGGAGGTTGATTTAGATGAACTCAAAAATGGCTACTCACGACAAGCAGATTATACAAAGAAAGCACAAGCGTTAGCCGAAGAGCGAAAAGCCTTCACGCAAGATCGCGACGCAGTAGTGCTTGAGCGACAGCAATACGCACAACTACTGGGTGCATTGCAGCAACAACTAGCAACAGACCAGACACAGCAACCTGATTTCGACCGGCTGTATGAGGAAGATCCCATAGAGGCCGCCAGGTTAGAGCGGAATTGGACGAAGCAGCAGCAAGCCAAGCAGCAAAAGATGCAGGCCATTGCCCTGGAGCAGCAGCGAGTTAGAGAAGCTAACGCCCAAGAGCAACAGCAGCAAATGCGCGGGCTTATTGAGCAAGAAGTCCAGCGGCTGCCCGAAGTCATTCCAGAGTGGAAAGACGAGAAACGGGCATCTAAAGAACGCGACGAGTTGCGCACTTATTTAAGTGAGCAAGGCGTTAACGAAGAGGAGATGAATGCCCTCGTTCGCGCCAACCACATCGCCGTGTTGCGCAAAGCAATGCTTTACGACAAAGGTCGTCGCAGGGTGAAAAGCGCAGAGAAAGAGGGTCGCAAGACCCGCGCCGCAAAGCCAGGGTCTAGGGCATCACAACAGCCCGCTAGTAAACGCAGAACCAAAGTCGCTTATCAACGTCTTGCAAAAAGCGGCAGCCGTGATGATGCGGCAGCTTTACTTGAAAGTCTTATTTAGGAAAAAAGACAATGGCTATTATTGCAAACACCTTCACCAAGTATGATGCGAAGGGTCTTCGAGAAGATCTCAGCGATGTGATCTACAGCATCAGTCCTGAGACGACTCCACTTGTTTCAAACATGAGCAAGCGTCGCAGCGTATCTAACACTTTATTTGAGTGGCAGGTTGACTCGTTGAGCGACGCTGCAGCCAATGCTCAGATCGACGGCGACGACCTTTCCAGCTATACCGCAACGGTTGCAACGTCCAGGCTCGGAAACTACACCCAAATCATGCGCAAAGATTTCATCATTGCTGACAACTTGGGTGGGGCGATTGATGAGGCTGGACGACGCTCAGAGATCGCTTACCAGTTGGCCAAGAAGGGCAACGAGCTGAAGCGTGACATAGAGTTTAACTTCTGCGGCGTAAACCAAGCGGCTGCCGCTGGTTCTTCTTCTGCGGCTCGCAACACTGCCTCTCTTAGCGCGTTCATTCGCACTAACACAAGCAAAGGCACCGGCGGCGCAGATCCCACCGTATCAGGCGGCATTGTTAATGCTGCTCGAACAGACGCAAGCACATCAAACCGTCGAGCATTCACTGAAGCAATGCTAAAGACAGTGGTACAGGGCGTGTGGTCGCAGGGCGGAGAGCCTAAGTTCTTAATGGTTGGCCCACACAACAAGACTGTTGTAAGCGGCTTCGCAGGTATCGCTGCACAGCGTTACATGGCACCAGAGGGGCCAACAACAATTGTTGGAGCTGCTGACGTTTATGTTTCGGACTTCGGTTCGATATCAATCGTTCCTAACAGATTCAGTCGCGAGCGCGATGCGTATGTGGTTGACCCTGATTTGGTTGAGATGGCTACATTGCGACCAATCCAATCGGAAGAGCTTGCAAAAACTGGTGACGCAACCAAGTACATGCTCTTGGTCGAAGCGGGTCTGCAAGTCAACAACGAAGCCGGTCTCGGCATCATCGCTGACTTAACAGCTGCGTAAAGGAAGAAAATGGAAGATCGACGCACACTTGCTGTTGATAAAGCCACTGGCATTAAAACAGAGTTCGTTTACGAATCCGGTGATACGTTAAAAGACGACACGGTTAAGATTGCGACCTCGCAAGATGTAACCAAAATCGTTGAGGCGAACAAGCGGGCGCGTAATGAAATTGATCGCCACCACAAGTTCGGGGAGTGGTCGAAAGTTGCGTCTATTCCATTGACTGTACTGTACGACTTGAAGCGGCGCGGAATCGCCGACGATCCCGCCGCGTTCAAGCGTTGGCTCAACGATCCAGATAATCGTGCGTTTAGGACGCGCGACGCCAGGATCTAATGGCCGTCACTAATTACAGCGAACTCCAGGCAGCGGTTGCTGATTGGCTGAATCGCGACGATTTAACGGCCGCCATTACAAATTTTATTTCGCTTGCAGAGGCTGAGTTGACCAGGACGCTGCGGCATCGATCGATGAT